>SMEZ01000001.1_pt1 | contig 261834 bp, 218 predicted proteins | sample 2456351 | NCBI WGS metagenome assembly SMEZ01 (sample SAMN10132605, study PRJNA489261) | soil metagenome | isolation source: day120 antibiotic-loamy sand soil ammended with composted manure from dairy... | place: USA | collected 2015-04-01 | reverse complement strand
TGTCCGTCTATGCCATGCCTGACTGGGCAGCCGCGGGATGCCCGGCTCTCCACTGCCTGGCATGGTCGGGCAGTGCACGAGACCTACCGTGACGCGGGCCATGCCGCCGTGGGTGTTCCGGGAGGCGCAACCCTGGTCTACATCGTCGACATCCGCGGGGGTACGAGTAGGACAGGCAGCGGGAACGCCTCCGCAGGACACGTCGCCCACCGTGTGTGGAGTCAGTGGGGGGTAGGAGTGGTGGTGCGGCGGGACAGCACCAGGGTGGCGACGACACGCCAGCCGATGAGGCCTGCGGCGAGGAACAGCGACGCTACGACGATGAACGACACGGCGATTCCACCGCCGGAGAGGGCACGCAGCGCCATGCCTGCGGCGACGGTGATCGCCCACACTCCCACGCCGGTGCGCAAGGGGGCGACAGGCATCTGCCAGGCTCGGGCGACGATCCACCCCAAGGCGAGGGAAGCAGCAAACGGCCACAGGGTGGTGACCACGTCGATCAGGGTGTTGGGCTCACCGTGGCTGGACCGTCCGATGAGCACGAAGAGGACGACTACGGCAGCGTCGACAACGGCGGCCGAAACAGAACGCATAGCTCCAGCCTAACGGTGGGTGACTGGTCAGACGTGTGGGCCCACCGCCGCGGCGGCCCGAGGACCGCCGCGACAGGGGAACCCGGGGCCGAGAAGACCGGCTCAGCCGGTGACCAGTTGCAGTCCGAAGTAGGACAGCAGCGGGTTGATGGGCTGGAAGAACGTGATGCCGCCGGACCGGCAGTCACCGGTGCCGCCCGAGGTCACCCCTTGGGCTTGGGAACCGGTGAGCCACGGGCCGCCGGAGTCGCCGCCTTCAGCGCAGGCAGTGGTGCGGGTCAGGCCGGTGACGGTTCCTTCCGCGTAGCGGACGGTCTGGTTCTTCGACTGGATGGTGCCGCAGCGCCACCCGGTGGTCGCTCCGGAGCGGCACACCGAAGAGCCGGTGGCGGCCTCCTGCGAACCGGTGACGGTCACCGTTCCGCCGTTGTAGCGGTTGACGAGCGGGGTGACGGTGTCAGCGCTGGTGATACGCACCCAGCCCATGTCACGGCCGGGGAAGTACGATCCGGCGACAGTGCCTGAGGGGGAGCTGACTCGCGTGCCTGTCGAACCGCAGTGGCCCGCGGTGGCGAAGCCGGTCTGGCTGCCCTGGCGGACCGAGAATCCGATAGAGCAGCGGTAGTTCCCGAAATAGTAGGGGTTGCCGCCGATGATGGCGGCAAGGGACTGCGGCTCTTCGTCCTCTTCGACAATGCGCACGGCCCGCTCGTCCAGACCAGCCCGCTCGGCGAGCTCTTCGGCTGCCGGAGTGCCGCCCCGGAGCGTGGTGATGACTACCGCATCGGACTCCAGGTCGGTGTACCAGCCGGTGACCTTTGGGTCAGCGGTGTCAGCGATCGCGTTGAGGGACGCCACGAAGTCGTTGAGGGCGGTTTCCCCGAAATCAACAACGTCCACGGTGACGTCGTCCGCGTCGACACGGGACACGGCGGCGGGGTCGGTGACGGCGACCGTGATCTCTGTGGTGTCCGCGTCCAAGTAGACGCCGCCGAAATCGGAGCCGAGGGAGTCGCGCAGCTCCTCTTCCAGCTCGACTGCTTCGGCTTCGGCGGCGCGCAGTTCCGCGACTTCAGCGTCGCTCAACCCGAGGTCGCGTTTGAGGGCGAGCTCTTGGGCGGAGGCGGGGGTGGTGGCGGCGACCAGTGCAGTGGCGGCCAGCGCGGCAGTGAAAAGGAGGGAGGTGGTTCTTCGGGAGGAATGGTTCACGACCCGTTCCTTTCTGGGTTGTCGGAGTCAGGCGGAGCGGGGGACTCCGATCAGCCCACCGGGTGGAGTGTCTCGGACAGTCAGTCCGAGGAAGGGACACTATCCACCTAACGGACAATCGGTGACACACTATGTACCCTGGGTAGCAAAAAACCATGCCGGGCGGTCCAAAAAACACGGCCCCGGCGGGACGAAAACCGGTCCGATCCCGCCGAGGCCGAGAACACGCGGTCACTCAGGTGAGGTGCAGTGCGTCACGGAGGAATTCCACCTGCACGAGCAGCAAGTTCTCCGACACGGTCGGATCGTTGGCCATGTGGGTGGCTCCGGACAGCGGCAGCACCGTGTGCGGACGTCCCGCCGCGAGCAGCGCCGACGACAGCCGCTGCGTGTGGGCGAACACCACATTGTCGTCAGCGAGCCCGTGGATCAGCAGCAGCGGGCGCTGCAGCTTCGGCGCGTCCACCAGCAGCGACTCCCGCTCGTAGCATTCCGGATCGTCGTCCGGATGCCCCAGGTAGCGCTCGGTGTAATGCGTGTCGTACAGCCGCCAGTCGGTGACGGGAGCACCCGCCACGGCCGCGTGGAACACGTCCGGGCGGCGGAGCACTGCCAGCGCCGCCAAGTATCCGCCGAACGACCACCCGCGGATCCCCACCTTGGTCAAGTCCAGGCGCACCCCGAACGCCTCCGGCGCCGCGTGGAGTGCCGCCACCTGGTCCTCCAGCACGGTTTCCGCCATGTTCCGGTGGATGGCCTGCTCCCACGCCAGGCCGATGCCCGGAGTGCCGCGCCCGTCAGCGATCAGCACCGCGAACCCTTGCTCCGCGAACCACTGCGCGGTCAGGTAGGCGCTCTGGGCGCAGAGCACCCGCTGGGCGTGCGGGCCGCCGTAGGGGTCCAGGAGGACCGGCAGCGGATCAGAATCCGGCGTATACCACGACGGCAGCACGAGCGCGGCAGGGATCTCCCGTTCGCCCAACCGCTGGAGCTGCACGTGCACACCGGGCAGGTCGGGGCGCTCCGCCCGGCTCTCCACCTCGGTCACGGACTGCTCCTCGTGCACACCCCGCACGATCGCGGTGCGCACCCCCGGACTGGACAGGTCGCGCCGCTGGATCACCAAGGTGTCGCCGCGCAGCAGCCCGGAATGCACCCCGGAAGGACCGTCCGCCCCGGGGAAGCTCATCTCAGTGCGCGTGTCTGTCCGACTGTCGTACAGCCACAGCCGGACGATGTGCGGCTCCCCGAGAGGGGACGCCGAATACAGCACGCAGCACCCGTCCACGTCCAGTACGGCCCGCACGTACTGCCCGGGGGAGTTCACCATCCGGTCGCCCAGGTACAGCGCCCGCTCCCCGGAAGAGTCCACCCCGAAACGCAGTGCCGCGCCTGAAGCGTCGAACTCCGGCACCCCCGGCATGATCTCCACCCAGGTGTCGGAGGTCTCCGTCCACAGCTCGTGGAGGTGCCCGGTGAGCGGGTCCGCGGTGCACGCCCGCAGCGTGCGCTGGGCCCGGTCCTGCACGGTGAACACGATGGTCGACGTGCCCTTCAACCGCTGGGTCCACCCCGCGGTGACCAGGTACGGGAAGGCGTCCCGGTCCCATTCCACCCACACCGGCTCCCCGGTGTTGTCGGCCCGCAGCACCGCCAACCGCACCTCGGCGTTGTCGGTGCCCGCCGCCGGGTAGGCGACCGTCTGCGGCACGGCTTCGGGGTTCCCCGGGTCGCTGATGTGCCAGCGCCGCACCGGGGTCGTGTCCACACGGGTGGCGAGCAGGAAAGTCCCGTCCGGAGACCACCACATGCCGCGGTGGCGTCCCATCTCCTCGGCGGCGATGAACTCGGCCAGACCCCAGGTGATGTTCTTCCCGTCCGGGGCGGCCACCACGCGGTCCAAGCCGTCGGCGAGGTCAAGCACGTGGATGGCGCCCTTGTGGACGTAGGCCACTAGCCGTCCCGTGGGGTCCAGCACCGGGTCGATGGCCGGGGAGGCCGCGGGCAGCTCCCGGGGAGTGCCGGAGCCGTCCAACTCCACGCTGTAGAGCCTGCCGGACAAGGAGAACACGGCGCGGGTGAACGCCTTGTCCACGCTGTAGGAGACGATGCCGCTTCCTGACTCACGCAGCCGCTCCCGGCGGGCCCGCTCCTCCGGCGGCAGATCCTCCCCCGTGTCACCGATCGTGCGCGGGTCCGCGATGATCCGCTCCGTGCCGTCCGGTTCCGCAACCCACAGGCAGGTCGCGGTGTCGGTACCGTCCCGGCTTCTCAAGAACGCGACACGCTGGCCGTCCGGGGAGATCTGGAACGAGCGGGGAACACCGATGCTGAAGCGCTGGGTCCGAGCGTACTGTCGTGGGAAGCTCATGCCACGCATTCTGACAGCCGTAGACCGCAGTCCGGCGGTGCGCCATCCCGCAGGCGTTTCACTGAGGCGCCGGGAGAAGAGTTCACCGGCGCGGGTATCGTCACCGGCATGAACGACCGTCGCCTGCTGCTGGTGCACGCCCACCCTGACGACGAAACCATCGTCACCGGGGCGACCATGGCCCGATACGCGGCCGAGGGAGCCCACATCACGCTTGTGACCTGCACCCTCGGTGAAGAAGGGGAAGTGATCCCCCCGGAACTGGCCCATTTGGCGAGTGACCGGGAAGGCGGACTAGGCGAGTACCGGGTGACGGAACTCGAACGCGCCTGCGCCGCATTGGGTGTCCACGACCAGCGGTTTCTGGGCGGCAAGGGGCGCTACCGCGACTCAGGCATGATGGGTGCCCCCACGAACAGCCACCCCGCGTGCTTCTGGCAGGCCGACGTGGACACGGCCGCCCACGAACTCGCCGCGATCATCCGGGAAGTGCGCCCCCAAGTCATCGTCACCTACGACGACAACGGCGGCTACGGGCACCCCGACCACATCCAAGCGCACCGGGTGACCATGCGCGCCTTCGCTCAAGCCGCGGACCCCTCCCTGCCGGGCACCCCCTGGCAAGCCCGCAAGCTGTATGCGATCGCCCAGCCCAGGAAGCTGCTGGAAGAGTCAGTGGCACGCATGCAAGCCGACCCGGGCCCGTTCACCGCGCCCGCCGCGGTGGAGGACATCGCCCCCGGCACCCCGGACGACCTGGTGACCACCCGCATCGACGGCTCCGCCTACTGGGAGAAGAAGCGGGACGCTCTGCAGGCGCACGCCACCCAGGTCGCTGTGGCGGGCACCCGGTTCGCGCTCTCCAACGGCATCGCCCAGGAGATCCACGCCGTGGAGTACTTCACCCTGCTGCACGGCCCGGAACCCCGCCGCGGCCCCGATGGCTACGAAACCGACCTGTTCGCCTGACCAGGAGCACGGCAGCAGCGTGCAAGACAAGCCACCCCGCGCCCTGGCCCGGCTGGGGCGCGGGAAGCGGTTAGGCTGCTCACTGTGACTTCCTCGGCAGAGCACACCGGTGAGCGCGCAGAGCCCGGTGCGGAAGCCACCGCCGGGCTGGACCGCCGCCTGATGGGCATGCTGGCCGCGCTCAACATCGTCTTCCTCGCAGCACTGGGCCTGGTCGGCGGAATCGTGGCGGGACTGTGCGCCGGGTGGGCGTCGTGGCTGTGGCTGACCGGCACGATCGGCCAACTGCTCAGCGTGGCAACCGTCCTGCTGTTCCTCCTCGTCCTCTTCTCCGGGGCCCGGGTGATCGGCTGGGCGGTCGGCGCCAAATGGGGGCCGGGAGCGTTCGCCGCCGGGTGGATTCTCGCCGGTGTCCTCCTGACCGGGTACGTGGCCGGCGGCGACGTGGTCATGACCTCCACCGTCCCCACCTACCTGTTCCTCTACGGCGGGGTAGGCGCGGTGATTGTGGCGACCGTGCTGACCCCCGAAACCGGGGACAAGGTCACCACGGACGGAGGAACGTCTGCCCCCACTCGAGGTACAGCGACTCCACCCCAATCAGACTGAACAGGGAGAACAGCCTCTCCAAGAACACGGCGTGGATCGGCGGGCACCACACGGCAGCGAACAGCAGCACCGTGCCGAAGATCGCCGCGTTGCGGCTGGGCCGCCACCGGTTGACCGCCTCGGTGAGGATGTCGTAGCCCACCGTGCCCGGCACCGGCAGCAGGGCGAGCAGGGCCGCGCTGACGTTGAGGAAGCACAGGAACATCACCGCGCCGATCGCCCAGTTGTTCGTGACCTGGCCTGCGGGGACGAGCAGGGCCACCGTGACCGCCAGCACCGCGGCCAGCACGACGTTGGTGGCCAGCCCGCCCAAAGCAGCGAGCACCCGGAAAGGACGGGTGACCGCGGACCGGTCCACGTGCACGGCGGGGCCGTTGAGCCCGAACGTGCCGAGCAGCAGGAACGCGACCGGGAGCACCACTTGGGCGCCGAGCTCCCGGAAAGCGAACGGGTTGAGTTTCAGGTAGCCGCTGCCGCGCAGCGCCCGGTCCCCGCCCCGGTAGGCCAGTAGCGACCGCACGTACTGGTGCAGGGTCAGACAGATGAGCCAGCCGCCGAGGAGCAGCAGGAACGGCGCGTAGGCGGTGCGCCAGCCGAGCACGGTCTCTTCGGCGCGGGTCCACGACAGCCACCCGGCTAGCGCGGTCACCCCCACCAGCAACAGGAACATCGGGCTGGGCAGGAAGTCCAGCCAACCGGGCGAGGCAGGCTCGGTCTTAGCGGTGGTCGACGGGCCGGTGGGCGGCTCCTCAGCCGCCGACCGGGGTGCCGGATCAGACGTGGACATGCTGCTCCTGCTGGTCACACGGGTGAAACACGGTGTGGAAGAACTACCCACAGGCTAGAGGGCAGCAGAGCATGCCGCGTGCCGGGGTCGCCCCACCGACTACAGTGACGCGGCCGGGGCCGTCGCCGACAAGTGGAGCGCGGTGAGCGCAAAAGCCCGCCCCACCTTCGTCAACTGGGGGGTGGGGCCGTCGCCGAGCAGGTCGGGGCCGGTGATGCACCCCAGGATCTCCAGCAGCCACACCACGCTGATGAGGACGGAGCGCACCTGGTCGGTGCGGGGCCGCCCGCCGATGACGTCATCCTCCCAGCCGGACTGGATGAGCAGCCGGCACGCCTCGTCGGCGACGTCGATGTCGGCGTCACCGTATGGGGCGGGCGCTGACTGCGGGGAGCGGAGCAGCAGCACACCCAGCAGGGTTTCGATCGCGGCTTGCTCGAAACCGTCGGTGGCCAGCACACTTTCCGCGACCGCGCGCCACAGTTCGTTGAGGTCGCTGTGGAGCTGCCGCCCGTGCCGGGTCAGCACCAGCCGACGGCCGGAGCGTCGCACCGCCCGCATAGCCCGCAGCAGTTTGTGCAGCACGATGAGCTGCATGACATCGGTTTCGCTGCGCGGCGGCGACGGCGATGTCCACCAGCCGAATTCGTCGCACAGCGCCCGCACCACGGCAGGAGATATGTAGCCGATCTGGGTGAGCGCGATCCCGTCGGCGGCATAGTCGAGCAGCCGCTGCACGGGGGCGAGCGCGTCAGCCGCGTTGCGCGGCATGTCCACGCCGGCGGTGAGCTGGCCGCGCAGGGGCAGCAGGTGCTCCCGGTGCGGGTGGGAGCGGGACGCCAGCCACTCCGCGACCCGTTCCTGGCGGATCTTGTCCAGATAGCTGAGGCCGTGGTGGTCGGGCTGGGTGAGGAAGCTGCGGGCGCGCTCCTCTTGGGCTGCCCGCCAGCCGCGCGTGCCTGGACGTACTTCACCTGCGGCGATCGCCAGCTCCAGTACCGCGGACGTCTCCCGGTAGGCTTCGATCTCGGCGTTGCCGAGCGCGGTCCCCCACGTCAATTCGGGCAGGTCGGGCGGGATCACCCCGGAGGAGCGCATGCTGCGCTCGTAGGCTGCCAGGCCCTGGTCGTGGGAGGTCGCATAGGCGCGCAGCACTTCGCGGGTGCGTTCCGATACGCAGATGTCGGCGTAGCGGTCTAAATCGAGGAGGCGGAACAGGGAGCTGAGCGAGTCGGTGACGAACTGCCACTCGCTGGGCTCGGAGGAGAACCGCACCGGGAGGACGTGCCAGCAGAACTCTTGGACGGCGTGCTGGGTCAGGGTTTCCAATCGCCGGCCGGAGAGCAGGGTGTCCAAGGCGCTCTGCGCTACGTGGGCGGCGACCGGATCCGTGCGCGTCAGGTGAGCGAGGGCAGCGGCCACGGTTTCCTGCACGGCGGGATTCCCACCTCCTGCCTCGTCTCACCTCCGATGGCCCGGCCCGTGGGTTACGCGGAACCCGGTGCGCCGGAACGCCGGGGCGGCTGCGGCGGCACGACCTTGCTGGCCACGATCTCCGCGGCGGTCACGTGCGCGAGCGACCCGTCGCGGCGGCGCAACACGAGCACATCGTCGTGCCATGACTCCAATACACCGACGATATCCCGGAATCTCCCGTCTGGCAGCCGGAAACGCACAGTGACTCGCTGGCCGACATCGTCTTTGGTTATGGCGTGGGTGAAGCGGGCAACGTATCCCACAGTCACGACCCCCCGATTGTGATCCAGGCTTCGTGCAACGCAATACTAGGGACAGCGGTACCCGTGTCCTCTGGCCGTAAGACCCGTTTGAGGGCGCTGCCGGTCTTCCGCGCAGACCGTCCCGCAAGCGCACCAAGCCCCGGGAGGCCACTCGGTGGTGGTCGGTCAGAAGTATCGCGACGTAGCAGCCACTTACGCGGTCCACGTGGCGAGACCGAGGAGGAATACGACGTGACTTACGTCATCGCGCAGCCGTGTGTCGATGTGCTCGACAAGGCATGCATTGAAGAATGCCCCGTCGACTGCATCTACGAGGGCGGGCGCATGCTCTACATCCACCCCGACGAGTGCGTCGACTGCGGTGCCTGCGAGCCGGTATGCCCGGTGGAGGCCATCTACTACGAGGACGACCTGCCCAGCGAATGGTCGGACTTCTACAAGGTTAATGTCGAGTTCTTCGAGGAGCTGGGCTCTCCCGGAGGTGCCTCCAAGGTCGGCAAGATCGACCGGGACCACCCGCTGGTCGCTGCCCTTCCACCGCAGGGCGAGTAGGACGAAGAAAGCGGATACGGGTCCGGCCATCGCTGGTGCGGTGGCCTGAGGAATGTGACGATCACGCCGTTGCCTGGCCCCGGCGGGGGAAGGCGGCGGCGTGATCGAGTCGTGCCCCGGCGGGGCGGACACGGTACAACAGAACAGGGCCCGCGCCCGCCGACCGGGACGGTGCGGGAAGTGACGTGATGAGGGGACGTGGCGACCATGGCCGAGCGGCGCCCGGTGGCTGACCGGCTACCGACCTTCCCGTGGGACCGGTTGGCACCGTACAAAGAGACCGCAGCGCAGCATCCCGACGGGATCGTCGACTTGTCGGTGGGCACCCCGGTGGACCCGGTGCCCCCGCGGCTGCGCGCGGCACTAGCCGAGGCCGCGGACACCCCCGGATACCCGCAGACGTACGGCACGCGGGCGCTGCGGGAGTCCATCAGCGGCTGGTTGGCGCGCCGCCACCAGGTGCAGGTGGACCCGGACGCCACCCTGCCCACCATCGGCTCCAAGGAACTGGTGGCCTGGCTGCCCACCCTGCTGGGACTGGGCCCGGGCGACACCGTGGTTTTCCCGGAACTGGCCTACCCCACCTATGACGTCGGGGCTCGTATCGCGGGGGCCACGCCGGTCGCGGCCGACTCGCTCACCCAGTTAGGGCCGGTCCGCCCCGGACTGCTGTGGATCAACTCTCCGGCTAACCCCACCGGCCGGGTCCTCGGACTCGAGCACTTGCGGAAAGTCGTGTCCTGGGCGCGGGAACGCGGGGTAGTGGTCGCCTCCGACGAGTGCTACCTGGAACTGGGCTGGGAAGGGGAGCGGCCCCTGTCGATCCTCCACCCCGAGGTGTGCGGCGGCTCCCACGAAGGGCTGCTCGCCGTGCACTCCCTGTCGAAGCGTTCCAACCTGGCCGGGTACCGGGCGGGTTTCGTGGCCGGCGACCCGGCCCTCGTCCAGCAGCTGCTCCAGGCCCGCAAGCACGCCGGGATGATGGTGCCCGCCCCCGTGCAGGCGGCGATGCGGGCGGCGCTCGACGACGACGAGCACGCTGAAGAGCAGAAGCAGCGCTATGCGGCCCGCCGCACCCAGTTGCGCGACGCATTGGAGAAAGCCGGCTGGCAGATCACGCATTCGGAAGCCGGGCTGTACCTGTGGGCGAGCCACCCCGACTATGACGCGTGGGGCTCGGTGCGGGTGCTGGCCGAGCAGGGCATCCTGGTCGCTCCGGGCGAGTTCTACGGCCCGGCGGGGGCCCGGCACGTCCGGGTGGCGTTCACCGCCACCGACGAGCGGGTGGCGGCCGCGGTCAAACGGCTCGCGGAACTGTAGGCAGCACCCCCGGCACGTGCCGGCGCCGCGGACTACTCCAAGACAAGCTGCTGGGTGGTGGTGGGCAGCGACTGCCACCCGGCGAGACCGGACTCAGCGGTCCACTGCTGGTCGAGGTAGGTCACCGAGGTAAGACCGTAGGCGGCGGCGTGGGCGACCGCCCATTGGGCCATGGCCCAGCCGAGGTCACCGGTCTGGCGCTCGACGGTTCCCAGCTCTTCGGGGCCGACCCCGAAGACGCGCCGCATCTCCTCGACCGCGGCAGCCACGTCGGTGGGACCCGCTTCCTCGTCCGGGAACCAGCAGGTCACTACGGCCCCTTCCACACCGGTGAAGGCGTTGGCCATGACCTGGGCGCGCTCCGTGTGCTGGTCGTAAGCGAACCCGTCGGCGCTGCGCTGCACCGCCTGGGCCGCTTCGTACACGGGGATCTCCAGGTAGTTTTCGACTTTCACCAGTTCTTCGTAGAACTTGGTGCTGGCGTAGACGGGGTCGATGATCTCTTCGGGAGTGCCCCAGTCCATAGAGGGGCGCTGCTGGAACAGTCCCAGCGAGTCGCGGTCACCGTACTCGATGTTGAAGAACTGCGACTCCTGCCACACCGTGGCATAGGAGATGACCACGGAGCGCGGGGGAAGGTCCATGGCGAAGGCCACGCCCGCGATCGTTGCCGCGTTGGCGGCCTGCTCCACTTCGAGCGTGTCAGTGTCCTCCTCGGTGGCGAGGCGGCAGCCGTCTTTCGGCGGCGGTGGAGTCAGGTCAAGAGGTTTGATGGAGCGTATGGCATAGATACCCGCGGCAACGAGAAGACCACAGGCCAGGGTCAAGGCGAACAGGATCTTGACGAACGCGGAAATCCTTCGACGCTTTCTGGGCACGAGCTGACCATATAGATGTCGGGAGAAACTACGCTATGAGATGACAAATCCTCATGATGCGGCATAAGGGTAGGCCAGGTGGCCTGCCCGTACGGAGTGCGGTCCGGACTACGCCGCCCAAATAAGGTTCTCGTAGTTGATGGTACGGACCGTCCAGCGTAGTCCCTGGCAGACACCCGTGACCGACACCACGAGAGTGCCCGGTTTTTCCCGGCCCGGGAGGAACCCAGTAGGCTCCCAGCCATGACCACCTCGTACACCAGTCCGCTCCCGGAGAGCATCGACGAGCTGTGGGAGCGCCGCTCCGAACTCACTCCCGACGACGCTGAGGCCCGTGAGATCATCGTGGGCGCGGTCGACCAGATCGACGCCGGCAAGGCGCGCGTCGCCCACGTGGACCCTGAGACCGACGAGGTCGTCGTGGACCAGCGGGCCAAGCGCGCGATCCTGTTGAGCTTCCGCGTGCTGGGGATGGAAGAGTCCACGGTGGGCGGCTTCCACTACCACGACCGCATCCCGCTGAAGACCCGGTTGGACGGGGTGCGCGTGGTGCCGGGCGCGATCGCCCGGTGGGGTTCCTACATCGCCCCGGGGACGGTGCTGATGCCGTCCTTCACCAACATCGGCGCCTACGTCGACTCCGGCACCATGGTGGACACGTGGGCCACGGTCGGCTCCTGCGCCCAGGTCGGCAAGAACGTGCACCTGTCCGGCGGGGTCGGGGTCGGCGGTGTGCTGGAGCCGCCGCAGGCGTCCCCGGTCATCATCGAGGACGACGCGTTCCTGGGCTCGCGCAGCATGGTGGTCGAGGGGGCGCGGGTGCGCCGCGGCGCCAAGCTCGGCGCGGGCACGATCCTCACTGCCTCGACCCGCGTGTTCGACGCCGAGACCGGTGAAGAGCTCAAGCGCGGTGAAGCTCCGGCCTGGTCGGTGTGCGTGACCGCCAACCGGGTGAAGAGCTTCCCGGGCGGCGACTTCGGCCTGCCCTGCCTGCTCGTGCTCAAGCGCCTGGAGGAGGGGCAGGAGCACGACAAGCTCGCGCTCAACGAACTGCTCCGCGAGCACGGCGTCAACGGCTGACCCTCGCTTCTTCCCACCGGTCCCGGTCGGCTCGAAGGAGCAGGCCGGGACCGGTAGCGTGTCCCCGTCCCGTCTCACCACGAAAGCGCAGCCATGTTGGATCTCACCGCGGATGTCCGTGACCTCACTGCACGCCTCATCGACATCGCGTCGGTGAGCGGGGAAGAGGAGCCGCTCGCTGACGCGGTAGAGCAGGCGCTGCGGTCCTATGCGCATTTGACTGTGCTGCGGGACGGCAACGCGGTCGTGGCCCGCACCGACCTGGGGCGGGAGCGGCGCGTGATCCTCGCCGGGCATCTGGACACGGTGCCGATCGCCGACAACGTGCCTTCCCGCGTCGTGGACGGCAGGCTCTACGGCTGCGGGGCCTCCGACATGAAGAGCGGGGTGGCGGTCCAGCTCAAGCTGGCCGCGACCCTGACCGACCCGGTCTACGACCTCACGTTCGTCTTCTACGACTGCGAGGAGGTCGAAGCGGAGCGCAACGGGCTGCGACGGCTCGTCGCCCGGCATCCCGACTGGCTGCGCGGGGACTTCGCGGTGCTGCTGGAGCCCACGGGGGGCCAGATCGAAGGCGGCTGCCAGGGCACCATGCGGGTGGAGGTGACCGCGCAGGGGGTGCGCGCGCACAGCGCCCGCTCGTGGATGGGCCGCAACGCCATCCACGAAGCCGGCCGGATCCTCGACGTGCTGCGCGCCTACACGCCGCGCCAGCCCGAAGTGGACGGACTGCGCTACCACGAAGGGCTCAACGCGGTGGGGATCACCGGCGGGGTGGCGGGCAACGTCATCCCCGACCAGTGCGTCGTCACCGTCAACTACCGGTTCGCCCCCGACCGCACCCCGCAGGAAGCCGAAGCCCACCTGCGGGAAGTGTTCGACGGGTTCGACGTGCGGGTGACCGACGTGGCGGCAGGGGCCCGCCCAGGGCTGGACCATCCCACGGCGGCCGCGTTCGTGGCCTCGGTCGGCGGCGGGCAGGCACGCGCGAAACTCGGGTGGACCGATGTGGCGCGCATGGCCGAGCTGGGGATTCCCGCGGTCAACTACGGTCCCGGGGATCCCACCCTCGCGCACACGAAAGACGAGTGGGTGGACTTGGCGGAGATCGCCACCGCGGAGCAGCGGATGGCCGCCTGGCTGACCGGGGCAGGGTAAAGGCGCTTGCCGCGGTGGTTGTCGCCGCTCAGACCGCTTGCGGACACCGTTGCTTGGCCTGAAAGTCGATGCGAGAAACCTCAGAGTGGGTAACGTTGCGACATGACGGATTCTCGATCGATCGAACGGCAGGCAGGTCCCCTCACCTACCGGGGAAGAGAGATCCCTAAGAGCACCACTGACCAGCGGCTGCTGGACCGTCGCGGCCCGACGGACTGGGTGCACACCGATCCCTGGCGGGTGCTGCGCATCCAGTCGGAGTTCGTTGAGGGCTTCGGCATGCTCTCCGAGGTGGGCAGGGCCGTGTGCGTGTTCGGCTCGGCCCGGATCAAACCGGAGACCCCCTACTACGAGCTGGGGGAGGAGATCGGCCGCAAGCTCGTGGAGGCCGGGTACACGGTCATCACCGGCGGCGGTCCGGGGTTGATGGAGGCCGCCAACAAGGGGGCCGCCGACGTCGGCGGGACCTCGATCGGCCTCGGTATCGAGCTGCCGTTCGAGCAGTCGCTCAACGACTACGTCAACCTGGGGGTCGTCTTCCGGTACTTCTTCGTCCGCAAGACGATGTTCGTGAAGTACTCCCAGGCGTTCGTCGTGCTGCCGGGCGGCTTCGGCACGCTCGACGAGCTGTTCGAAGCGCTCACCCTGGTGCAGACCGGCAAGATCACCCGCTTCCCGGTGATCCTGGTGGGCACGGACTTCTGGGGCGGCCTGGTGGAGTGGATCAACGACCGGCTGCTCGCTGAAGGCTTGATCTCTCCGAGCGACCCCGATCTGATCCACCTCACCGACGACCCGGACGACGTCATCGAGACGATCCAACGGGCCCACGCAGAGTGGGAGCGGGCCCTGGAAGAGGAGGAGGCGGTCACAGAGCTGGAGGAGGCCCTGCGGGAAGCCGAGCACTCCTGAGCCGTGGATTGTGCCGCGTCACATTCTGTGGCGGGGATGTGGCACGATCGACAGTGTGATAGCCATCCTGATCCTGACAGCACTGGCTGCCTTCGCGGTGCTCGTCACCGTGGCGGTTCTGGTCATGGGGCATGGCGGGCAACTGGCGCGGTTCGAAGCTGATCACCCTCCGCTGGACCTGCCCGTTGACCGCCTGGTGACCGGCCGTGACGTGGCGCGAATCCGGCTTCCCCTCGCGCTGTGGGGATACCATGTGCGCGCCGTTGACGAGGTGCTGGACCGGATGGCCGCCGACATCGAGGAGCGGGACGCGCGTATCGCCCAGTTGGAAGCGCGGTTGCACAGCCCCGCCTCCTCTGCAGCACGGCCACAGGTGTGGTATCCGCGTTCCCCCCGGGAAACTTCAGCGGAGGGGGGAGAGCAGCACGCTCCCGAGAGTGAAGGATCTGATACCGACCCCTGGCCGGACGCGGCCGCACCCCCCGGGGTCGAGTACGCCAACCAGCATTCCGGGATAGGAGACCGTCGAGAATGAGCGTGGAGAGTCCGCCCCAGGAGTCGTCCGGGGCGGACTTCCCTTCACAAGGGGCACGCCGCGGCGCCGACGGGCGGTTCCGCTGCCCGTGGGCGTTGGGCGCCGCCGATTTGATGCGCTACCACGACCTGGAATGGGGCGTCGTGGTCCGCGACGATCGGGGACTGTTCGAACGGGTCAGCCTGGAAGCGTTCCAGGCCGGGCTGTCGTGGCTGACCGTGCTGCGGAAACGCGCGGCGCTCCGGGAGGTGTTCTGCGGTTTCGACATGGCCCGGGTTGCGGCGTTCACGGAGCGGGACGTGCAGCGGCTGCTCGCGGACGCGCGGATCATCCGCAGCCGCGCCAAGATCGAAGCGGTCATCAGCAATGCGCGTGCGGCTTTGGCACTGCCGGAAGGGCTGGCGGAGTTCGTGTGGCGGTATGCGCCTGAGTCGCCGCCGCCCGCACCGAAGACGGCCGCGGACGTGCCCGCGTCCACCCCGGAGAGCGCCGCGTTGGCGCGGGCGTTGAAGCAGCGCGGGTTCCGTTTCGTCGGCCCGACGACCGTCTACGCGATGATGCAGGCGGTGGGGATGGTGGACGACCACCTCGTCGACTGCCACTGCCGTGGGAGCGGCACTGCCCGCGGGTATCCCGCGGAATCCCCAGCCTGAGCGGGGCGCGCCAGCGGTCGGGTGTCCGTGCCGCGGCTGCTTCTTTTCCGCACGCGGGTGGGCAATACTTTCCTTTTGCCGGTTTCCTTGGGATTGGAGAATTCGACCTAAGGAAATCCGCGAACAGTACCCCCCGAAACCCCCGCGTGCCGCGGAAAACACCACCATTATTCATGTGATTTTCGTCACATTGCTTGCCGGTGTGGGGGTAGTTCGCGTGGCTTATCCTGTTTCGCTGTATTGCGAACGTCCCCTCCATGCACGTTCGCACCGTTGGAGGAAGCGATGATCGATTCGCGCCAGAGTCCTCGCTCCACACCCCCCGTTAGGGAACAGCGGTGACCGCGCCCCCCGAATCGGAGCGGAGCGCGCGCCCGTCAGCGGCATCCCCGATCCGAGCGATGTCGCTGTGGCCCCCGCCCCGATCCGCCCGACACAACAACCGGCGCCCCAAACTGCCCCTCATCCTCGGTGTAGGCGTCGGCGTCGTCGTGCTGGCCGTCATGGTCGGCAGCCTGCTGTGGGGAGAAGAAGAGCCAGAACCCGAAGAACCCCCTGCTGTCGTCACCGACGGCATCCCCGAAGAGTACGCGGGAAGCTGGAGCGGGGAGATGTCCCAGCACGACGAGGAAGGCAACCTGGTCGCCGACTGGGTGGTCCAGCTCAAACTCGACGCGGGGACTGACCGAGGCAGTGCAGAACTGCTTCCCTTCCACTGCCGGGGCAGCATCGTCCTCACCGAGCAGACCGCGGAATCTCTCGTGTTCGACTACGCGGAAACCTACGATCCGGAGGACCGCTGTATCGACACGAGCATGCTCACCCTGACCCAACGCGTCCCCGGAACACTCGAGGCCACGTGGGAGGGTATCTCCCGAGAAGGAACCGTCATGACCTCCACGGGTACCCTCAAGTAGGTTCGCCCCATGCCCGCCGCCAGCCAGGACAACGACGGCGGGCCCAGCCAATCGGGAGGACCGATGGCCGATCCGGCCCCCTTGATCGACACCGACCCCGCGCGCATCGGGGAGTACACGCTACTTGGACGGCTCGGACAGGGCGGTCAGGGAGTCGTCTACCTCGGAAGCGCCCCTGACGGGGCACGGGTGGCGGTCAAGACGCTGCACCGGGACGCCCTCGACCTGCCGGGCCTGCGCGAACAGCTCGCCGAAGAAGTCGAGATGGCCCGCCGGGTTGCGCGGTTCTGCACCGCGCAAGTGCTCGCCGCCGACCTCGACGCCGACCCGCCCTACGTGGTCAGCGAGTACGTGGAAGGCCCCTCGCTGCAGGCCGTGGTCCGCGAGCGAGGGCCGCTGCGCGGAGCCAGCCTGGAACGGCTCGCAGTCGGCACCCTCACCGCCCTCGCCGCCATCCACCAGGCCGGAATCGTGCACCGCGACTTCAAACCGGCCAACGTGCTCATGGCCCCCGGGGGCCCGCGCGTCATCGACTTCGGCATCGCCCGGGCCCTCGAAGGAACCGCGATCCTCACCAGCAGGATCGCCGGGACCCCCGCCTACATGGCCCCGGAGCAGATCACCGGTGGGCCGCTCGGACCGGCCGTCGACATGTTCGCCTGGGGTGCCACCCTCGTCTACGCGGCCAACGGGCGCGGCCCGTTCGGCCACGGCTCCCTGAAAGCCGTAGTCCAGCGAGTCATCAACGACGAACCGGACTTCGGGGAGCTCAGCGGCACCCTGCGCGAAATCGCGGAACGCTGCCTGAACAAAGACGCCGCCCAGCGGCCGACCGCGGCCGAAACCCTCATGCTGGTGCTCGGCATCGAAGGGCCGCCCCCGACTGAGGAGCCCAGCACGGACACGGCCATCCCCGTCACCCACCAGACCCTCGTGGCCGGGGCGATCGCCGCTGCCGACACGGGAGAGCAGGAGAGCGCCGCGGAACTCTACCGCTCCTACCCGCCGGCCCCTCCGCCACCGCACTCCAACGTCGCGGCCCAGCCGTCTCCGACGCCCCCGCCACACCCGCAGACCGCCAGCGGCCCCCAGCCTTCCCTGCCCTCGACTGGTGCACAGCACTCCGGATACGGGTATGCGACCGGGCCGCACCAGTCCGGATACGGGTATGCGACCGGTCCCCAGCAGGGCGGGTACGCGCCCCCGCCCGGACCGCACCAGCACGCCTATCCCACCCCCCATTCCGGGAATGCGGCCATCCCGCCCCACGGGGGGCCGAGCGGCCCCTACGCCCCCGCCCAGCCGTGGATGCCGTCCACCGGGGGCTACCCCCAGACCAGCCAGCCCTATAGCGGGCAGCAGTACCAGCAGCAGGCCGAGGGGACCAGCACCGCGTTCGTGCTCGGCGTCGTCAGCATCGCCGTCATCGCCGGGGTCCTGCTCTTCATCCTGCTGTTCCTGCTGATCGGCAGCCTCGGCTGACCGTGCCGCGCTGCCGGTCAGCATCCGCGGAAGGCGGGCTGCCGCTGCTCGAGGAAAGCCAGCGCGGCCTGCAGGTGGTCGGCGGTCTCCACGCACTGGTCTTGGAGGCTGGCTTCGATCTCCAAAGCACCTGCCAGGTCCAGCGCCGCGCCGCACCCCACCTCCGCCTTGATCGCGGAATAGGCCACGGTCGGCCCGGAAGCCAGGCGCAGGGCGAGACTGCGCGCGGCGTGTGCCAGCTCCTCCGGTGCGACAACCCGGGCGACCAGCCCGATATCGAGGGCGCGTTCTGCCGTCACCGGCTCGGCGAGCAGCAGCATCTCCATCGCCCGCGCCTGGCCCACCAGCCGCGGCAGCGTCCAGGAGACCCCGGAATCCGCGCCCAGCCCCAGACTGGCGAACGCGAGGACGAACGACGCGCCGGCGGCAGCGATCCGCAAGTCCGCGGCGAACGCCAGCCCGGCGCCCGCGCCCGCCGCCACGCCGTTGACCGCGGCGACCACCGGCTTAGGCATCCGGGCCATGGTCAACACGATGGGGTTGGTGTAGGCGCGCACCGTGTCCCCGAAGCCTTTGCCTTCGCTGAGCCGCCGACCGTGCTCCACCATGTCCCAGCCAGCGCAGAACGCTTCGCCCGCCCCGGTGAGCAGCACCGCGCGGACCGCGGCGTCCCCGCGCGCCCGCTCCAAAGCCTCGAGCAGCAGCTGCTGCGTTTCCACGGTGAGCGTGTTGCGCATTTCCGGCCGGTTCAGCGTGATCGTGGCGACCCCGTCGGCAGCCTCGTAGCGGACGCTCTCTTTATCGGACATTGACTCTCCCTGACACAGCGGGTCCGTAATTCGCGGAGCGCAGTCCTCGCCCGAGACTGTCCTGGCTGGTGGAATAAGGAATCCCACGGGGGTAGCAGAGTCTTCGGACGGCACCGCCAGCACCGTTGCCGTCCCACGATCGTCGAGTTTCGTCCGGCTCACAACCTCCCGGTCGTTTCCAACCCGGGGCCAAAACCGAGATAATGACAGATCAGTGATTCGTTCACTGAGTCACGCGGATTCGGCCCGCTCCGCACTCCGGACTCGTTGAGACGATCCGGGACGCCGATGGACCGACTCACACACGCGCGACCATCGTCTAGGAAAGGGGATACGGCATGGCGGCGATGAAGCCGAGGACCGGAGATGGACCGCTGGAGGTCACCAAGGAGGGTCGCGGCATCATCATGCGGGTTCCGCTGGAGGGCGGTGGGCGTCTGGTGGTCGAGCTGACCCCGGCCGAGGCCGGTGAACTCGCCAACGCACTCAACGAAGTCGTCAGTTAACGGTTTTCCCACCGTTGTCCCATCGTGGTGCCGGGCGACCAGACCTGACTGCGTCTTCACCCCCGCCCACACGGTCAGCGAGAGTGATCGTCCGGCCACGCGATATCCGAATCCACGAGGAATGTGAGTGCCCGTGCCGCTCGCTACGGAGATCCACCCGACTGACGGCGTCCTCGCCGAATCCACCGCTGACCGCCTCGCGATCATCGTCCGCGCTGGAACGGACGGGCCGCAGCCGGTAGCGGACGGCGTAGGACTGAGCCTGACCAACCTCGACGCCCGGCTTCCCGCGTCGGTGGCGCAATTGTTCGACACCTACGAATTCCGCGGGAAAGCAGGGCAGATCGTCGAGTTCCCGGTGGATCTCGGTCGAGGGCTGATCCGCCTGTCGTTCCTCGGGGTCGGCGACGCCACCCCCGAGGAGATGCGCAAGGCGGGCGCGGCGTTCGCACGCTCGGTGAGAGGAAGCTCCCGAGCCGCGGTCAACGCTGCTGTCTCGGGTCACGACCCGGAAGCGCTGACCGCCTTCGTGGAAGGGGCGTTGCTGGCCTCCTACACGTTCACGCTGACTGAGACAGCCGAGGGCACCGCGCCCGCGGCAGCGATCGACCTGGTTGGTTCGGCAGCCTCCGAGGCCGCCGAACCAACCAGGCGGGGCACGGTCCTGGCCCGGGCTACCGCCATGGCCCGGGACCTCATCAACACTCCCGCAGCGGAGAAAAGCCCCGCGTGGCTCGCGTCTCGAGCCGAAGCCATCGGCGCAGAAGCGGGACTGTCGGTCCGGGTCTGGGACGAGGAAGCCCTGTACCACGACGGGTTCGGCGCGATCCTGACCGTCGGCCAAGGATCGCCCCGGCCGCCGCGACTGGTGGAACTCTCCTACCGCCCAGCCGGCGCCACCGAGCACATCGTCCTCGTCGGCAAAGGCATCACCTTCGACACCGGCGGACTGTCGTTGAAACCCAACGACAACATGAAGCTCATGAAGACCGACATGAGCGGCGCCGGAATCATCCTCGCGGTCCTCTCGGCCGTGCAGGAACTCGGCGTCCGGGTCTCGGTCACCGGGCTGCTCGCGATCGCGGAGAACGCCTTCTCCGGTTCGGCCATGCGGCTAGGCGATGTGCTGACCACCTACAGCGGGCGCACCGTCGAAGTGCTCAACAGCGACGCGGAAGGCCGCCTCGTGCTCGCCGACGCGATCGGCTACGCCGTCACCAAGCTGGCCCCCGACACCCTGGTGGACGTGGCTACGCTCACCGGGGCAGCCAGGGTCGCCCTGGGCAGCGGGATCGGCGCCCTCTTCGCCACCGACGACACGCTGGCCGCCGCACTCGTCGACGCGGGGAAGCGGTCCGGCGAGACCCTGTGGCGGATGCCGCTGCACGAGGAGTACCGCGACGCCCTCGACTCTCCCGTCGCCGACCTGGCGAACACGAGCGTCAAAGACGACTACGGGCACCCCGGAGCCATCGAGGCTGCGCTCTTCCTCCGCGAATTCGTCGGCTCCGTGCCCTGGGCGCACCTGGACATCGCCGGCCCGGGCCGGTCCATGAGCGACGAGGGAATCCTCAGCAAGGGCGGTACCGCGTTCGGCACCCGGCTGCTGCTGCGCTGGCTCGCCGAACGGTAAACTCCCGCACCCCCTGAACCGGGCAGCAGCCTCGGACCTGCCGCTGTCCGGAACCGCAGCAGCGCCCACCCCCGGTTCGGCAGGCCCAAAGTCCTCTCGTGTGTGCGGTGCGGAACTTAATCGTTCCCCGCGGTGTTAATGAAAAGCAGGAGTATCGACGCCCCGCCACGTGGACCGAGTGCCGAACGAAGGGAGTGCTAGTGGCAGACCCAGCCCCTGCCGCCGACTTCGGCCATTGGGAGCCGCCAAGCTGGGAAGAGGTGGTACGCACCCACTCGGCTCGGGTCTACCGGCTCGCCTACCGGCTGACCGGCAACCAGCACGACGCTGAAGACCTCACCCAGGAGGTCTTCATCCGCGTCTTCCGGTCGCTGGCCAACTACACTCCCGGAACCTTCGAGGGGTGGCTGCACCGCATCACCACCAACCTGTTCCTCGACATGGCGCGGCGCCGTTCCCGCATCCGCTTCGAAGGACTCGCGGAAACCGCCAACGACCGTCTCGAGGGTCGGGAACCCTCCCCCGCGCAGGCTTACGACGACCGCCACTTCGACGCCGACGTGCAGGCCGCACTCGACGCACTCTCCCCCGAGTTCCGCGCCGCCGTTGTGCTGTGTGACATCGAAGGGCTCTCCTACGAGGAGATCGCCGCCACTCTGGGAGTGAAGCTGGGCACGGTGCGCAGCCGAATCCACCGCGGCCGAGCCCAACTCCGCGCCGCGCTGCAGCACCGCCGCCAGGCAGCCGAACGGGTCGGGGAGGTCACGGAAGCATGAGCCACCTAGAGGAGCAGCTCTCCGCCTTCATCGACGGCGAGTTGGGGCACAGCGAGCGGGAACGGGTGCTCAGCCACCTCGCCCGCTGCGAACCATGCCGGTTCGAAGCCGCCATGCTGCGCCAGTTGAAACAGCGGCTGTGCACCCTGCGGCCCCCAGAACCCGCCTCCGAGTTCCTCACCCGGCTCCTCGCCCTTCCCGAGGCCACCACCGGGGACCCGCCCGCACCCCCCAGCGGGTTCGGTGCGTCCCCGCCCCTGGGAGCAGGCCAACCGCTCGGCGGACTCCCCCTGCCGCGCCCGGAACGGCGCCCCGCCCCGGCCCGCGGACTCTTCCGGTTCCGCGGCGAGTGGGGGCGCGCCCGCTACGCGGTCGCGGGAGTCTCCATGCTCGCCGCCGCCCTCGGCACCGCGTTCCTCGCCGGTGGAGACCCCGCGGAACCCCCCGTGGTCACCCCGGCGCTCACCGACTACGCGATCGAACACGCGGCCGTCTCCGGGCAGTCCCCGCTGGGGGACCCCGCCACGGTCCCAGTGGTCACCCGTCCCCTGTCCCCGCACGATGCACCAACAGTGCAGGTTGTCCAGACGGTCAACCGCGGGGTGATGCGGTCGGACACCCCTGAGCACCGGTGAGCGGGGGCCGTGACACGGCCGGTCCCCGATGGCGTGCACCGGCCACGGCAGCCGTGCTGTGCCTGCTGCTGTGCCTGGTATCCGTCGCCGTTGTCGGCGACTCTGCCGACCGTCCCGCGGGACGGCGCGGCGGGGACGGCATGGCGGTCCTGCGGCGCGCCGCAGAGACCAGCGTCCGCCTCTCCTACCAGGGGGTCCGCGTGGTGTCCTGGGTCGACAGCACGGGCCGCACGGAAACCGCCCGGCTGAACATCCTCCACCAGCCCGGCGTGGGCACGCTGGTCAGTCCACTCCACGACACCGGGGAAGGCACCAACCTGCTGGTCGGATCAACCCCCTGGGGCAGGGTGGGCAAAGACGTGCTCGACGTGCTGGAAACCAACTTCTGGGTCCGCACCGAAGGGGAAACCCAGATTGGGCAGCGCTCCGCCGTGGGTGTGGTCGCCCAACGGGACAACGGGCAGGTCGCGGCCCGCTTCTGGACCGATGAGCACACCGGGCTGCTGCTGCGTCGCGAAGTGTACGACATCAGCGGGGAAGTCGCGCAGACCAGCGTGTTCGAATCCATCCAGTTCGGTGTGGACGCGGCCGCGCTTGCCGAGGAGACACGACAGCCCGACGTCGTCAGCCGACCCTGGGGCGACGAACTCGACCCGCAGGAACTCCGCCAGTTGCGAGACGAAGGCTGGGTGCTGCCGGAACGGCTGCTGTGGGGCTTCGAACTGGTTGAGGCCCGCGCCACCGGCGAAGGAGACGAGCGGATCACCCACCTGACCTACTCCGACGGGATCAGCGTGATCTCCGTGTTCACCCAGCGCGGCAGCCTCGGCGGGGCAGCGGTCACCGGGCTGCGCCGGACCGAAGAGGACGGCGCCCTCGTCCACGTCGCCGACGAAGGCGGCCAGCACCAGCGGATCTGGGAAGCGGACGGGTTCGTGCACACGGTGCTCGCCGACGCGCCAGCGGGTCTCGTCGCCGACGTCCTCCACGCGCTGCCCCCGCCCGACCGCCACGGTTTCTGGGAGCGAGTCGGTCGAGGTTTCGAACGCGTGGGAACGTGGCTCGACTAATGTGCATCCCAGAGAAGGGGCATGCGGAACCCCGTGGTCACGGACGAGTGTGGCCTCCTTAACCAGCGTTGATCTTGTGCGCGCCAGGATGGATCGGGCAGTAACAGACGGAGATCACATGACCGACGAGACCGGACGCCGCGACATACACGGAGAGGCGGAAGACCCGGTGACGGGACCGGCAAAGCCCCCGTCCGGGCCGTACACCGGTTCCGCGTCAGGCCCCGCCACAGCACCGCCGGCCAGCCCGGGCGGGATGAGCCCCGGGCCAGCGTGGTCGCCCATCGGAGAGCAGCCCGCCGCATCCGGATGGAATCCTTCCGCGGGGCCGGGACCGGTCAGGCAGACTCCGTCATCGCACACCCAGACCTGGGCGGTTCCTCCCGGACTGCGGAATCCGGGGCCCCCGCCCGACGCAGTCCACTCCACCGGGCAGTGGCCGGTCTTCACCCCCGGCATCCCCGCGGAAGAACCGCAGCAGCGGCCCCGCCGGAACGGCATGCCGCTGTGGGCGGTGCTGCTCCTCGTCATGGTTGTAGCCGCAGGATCGGCAGGTGTCGGCGGCATGGTGGGCGCCTCCCTCGTCGCCCCAGAAGAATCCCCGCCCCCGCAGAGCAGCGGCGCGCTCAACAACGAAGTGCCCAGCGACGTGCCGAGCCGCGCCCCCGACACTATTGCCGGGGTCGCCCAGCGGGTCAGCCCCAGCGTGGTATCGATCCGCAGCACCAGCCCGCAGCTCAGCGGCAACGGCTCCGGGTTCGTCATCGAAGGCAACTACGTGGTGACCAACAACCACGTGGTCGACGCGGTGCGCCGCGGCGGGATCGAAGTCGTCTACAGCGACGGCCACGTCAGCCGGGCTGAAGTGGTGGGCGCGGCAGCCTCCTCCGACTTGGCGGTGCTCAAACTAGCGGACCCGTTGGATGTGGAACCGCTGGAATTCGGCGACTCTGATGAGGTAGCCGTCGGCGACACCGTGATCGCGATCGGCGCCCCGCTCGGACTGGACGGCACGGTCACCTCGGGGATCGTCAGCGCCCTCAACCGCCCGGTGACCGTGGGGGAGGACGGCCAAGAGGCCTACCTCAGCGCGATCCAGACCGACGCGGCCATCAACCCAGGCAACTCGGGGGGCCCGCTCGTCAACGAGCAGGGCCTGGTGATCGGGGTCAACTCGGCGATCGCCACCATGAGCGGGTCGAGCGGGGAGCAGAGCGGCAGCATCGGCCTCGGATTCGCGATCCCCTCCAACCAGGCCTCGCGGGTGGTGGAACAGCTCATCGAAACCGGTGAAGCACCGCATGCCGTCATCGGCGCCATCCTCGACCTGCGCTATCCGGAGCAGGGCGCGCTGATCATGGAAGCGGGCCGGGGCGCGGAGACCGTGATGCGGGGCGGCCCCGCGGACCAGGCCGGCCTGCGGCCCGGCGACGTCATCGTGGAGTTCGACGGCACCACGGTGCGGGACGCCACCCAGCTCATCACCCTGATCCACACCAAAGCCCCCGGCGACCGGGTGGAGGTCCGCTACCTGCGGAACGGGAGAGAACACACCACGACCCTGGTGCTGGGGTCGTCCAACGACTAGGCCGTACACGCATCGAGGTCCCGGTCCTCCTGGTGAGGGCCGGGACCTCGCACGTCTTCCAGTTCCTTGAGTCGGTGTTCGATCAGCGGCGGGTGGGGCTCAACCCCAGCATCATGCCGGCCAGGCCGCGCGGCTTGCCGAGCAGCTCCTCGGCGATCGACCGCAGCACCTTGCCTGCCTCACTGTCCGGGGCGTCGAGCACCAGCGGAACACCGCGGTCGCCGCCTTCCCGAAGCGCCACGTCCAACGGCACTTGGCCCAGCAGCGGGACCTTGGTGCCCAAGGTCCGCGACAGCCCGTCGCAGACCGCCTGGCCCCCGCCTTCACCGAAGATGTAGACCCGCTCGTCGCTGCCCGGGGCCTGGTAGTAGGACATGTTCTCGATCACGCCAGCGACCCGCTGGTGGGTCTGCGCGGAGATCGACCCGGCGCGTTCGGCAACCTCGGCCGCAGCCTGCTGCGGGGTGGTCACCACGAGGATCTCGGCGTTCGGCAGGAGCTGCGCCACCGAGATCGCGACGTCACCGGTGCCCGGGGGAAGGTCCATCAGCAAGACGTCCAGGTCACCCCAGTAGACGTCGGCGAGGAACTGCTGCAGTGCGCGGTGCAGCATCGGGCCGCGCCAGACGACCGCCTGGTTGCCCTGGGTGAACATGCCGATCGAAATCACTTTGATCCCGTGCGCGGTCGGCGGCAGGATCATGTCCTCAACCTTGGTGGGGCGGTCGCTGACACCCAGCATCCGCGGCACGGAGTGTCCGTAGATGTCGGCGTCCACAACCCCCACCTTGTGGCCCTGGGCCGCCATGGCAGCAGCCAGGTTCACCGTGATCGAGGACTTGCCGACCCCACCCTTGCCAGAGGCGACAGCAAACACCTTGGTGAGTGAGTTCGGCTTGGCGAACGGGATCTCCTTCTCTGCGTGGCCACCGCGCAGTTTGGCCTGCAGCGCCTTGCGCTGCTCGTCGCTCATGACGTCGAGCGTGACCTTGACTCCGGTCACCCCCGGCACTTTGCTGACTGCGTCGGCGACATCCTTTTCGATGCGGCCACGCATGGGACAGCCGGCCACCGTGAGGTAGATACCGACGGAGACCGTGCCGTCGTCGTGGATCTCGACGCTTTTGACCATGTCGAGTTCGGTGATGGGGCGGTGGATCTCCGGGTCCTTGACGGTGGCCAGAGCCGCGTTCACCTGCTCGGTGGTGGGTGTGGTGGACATGTCATCAATGGTACGAAAGCCCAGGTGCCCCACGCGCAGGTGACCTTGCCCACCTGCCGTAGCCGAAGTGGGACGTTCTTAACACCGGTAATACACGTTCCACTAGTAGTGTCGGACGGACGATGGGAAACGTGCCACCACCTTGGCCGTCCGGACCCGACCCTCGGGAACGGGCGGTTCCACAGCATTCTCAGGTATGGGCATCGCCCGGCCAGGCAGCGCATCCGGGGGGACCGGATGCGGTATGGGCGTGGCCGCCGCCCGTAAAACCACCCCGGCCGCGGGTCGACACGCCGCCGCCCGGTGTTCCTTATCACAGAATGGGCCGCACCGAACGGCACCGCTGGTGGAAACCACCACTGGCCATCGGCTGCGCGATCCCGCTCTCCTTCGGCTTGGGCCTGTTCTTCGTGCTCGTGCTGGAACTGGTGAAAGCCATCCGGCACATCCCTGCCGACGTGGCGGAGCTCGGCCACCCGGTCGCCGACCTCGCCGTGGAACTGGTGCTGGTGATCGTGCTGCTTCCCGCGGTGCTGATCGCGGTGCGGGTCGTCCAGCGGCGACGGGCCGGCACGCTGTCCTCTGTGGAGGGGCGGCTGCGTTGGCGGTGGCTGCTGCGCTGCACTGCCGTGGCCGTCGGATGCGTCGTCGTCTCCTTCGGCGGGCTGATGGCGCTCCTGGTGATCACGGAACCGGGAGAACCGCTGTTCGGCGAGTTCGCGGGAATGGAGACGTTCCTCGCCGCACTGGCGGTCATCTTCCTGCTGGTGCCCTTCCAGGCCGCGGCTGAGGAGTACGCGCTGCGCGGCTTCCTCATGCAGCTTGTCGGCGGCTACGGGGACCCGACACGGCCGGGGCGTTCCGCGCCGGGCCGTCTCTTCCACCGGTTCCTCGCCTCCCCAGTGCCCGCGATCCTGGTCAGCGGCCTGATCTTCACCCTGCTGCACGACTACTACGACTGGGCGCTGCTCGACGTCGCAGTGTTCGGCCTGGGCATGGCGTGGCTCACCTGGTACACCGGGGGACTGGAAGCGGCGATCGCCCTGCACGTCGTCCACAACCTCGTGGCGTTCGTGCTGGCTGCCTACGAAGGAGATTTCGACAGTTCCGGCGACACCGGCAGTTGGCAGTCACTCCTCGCCACGATCGTCGAAGTGAGCGTGTTCTGCCTGGTGGTGGCGTGGATGCGGCGCAAACAGGCGATACGCCACACTACGCCGGAAGCAGAGGCCACCCCACCGGCACGGCCGCAGTCTCCCCCACCGTCCCCCCAGTGGTCGTAAAGAACGTTTCTTCCATGGTCCTTCGGGTAGCTCCCGAAGGACCATGAAGACTGCGCCTACGTGTCCCCGCTGCGGACGCGCCGTCCACGAACCTGATCTCTGGTCGAGCGCGTGGCGGTGTGACGCGCACGGACCGGTGACCCCGTTGCGGGCCGTACGGGACCCCAGTCCCACGTCTTTGGAAGTCGTACTCGACGAAGCGAAGGTGCCGGTCTGGCTGCCGTGGCCGCTGCCAGACAACTGGGTGATCACCGGGTTCGCCGACGTCGGCGAAGAACGCACGGGGACGCTCGCTGCAGCGGTCGCCCTGTCCGGCCCCGCCCCGCTAGGCGGGCTCGGGGAACTGGTGATCGTCTCCGAAGAACCCGGCATCGGGCTCGCCGCCCGCATCGCGCGCCTCGACGGCCCCGATCCAGGAAACAGCTTCGACCGGAACCCGCCCGCAGCCAAAGTCCGCAACGACGGACACGAAATCGCCCTGTGGTCCCTTGACGGGGGACCGGAGCGCGCCATCTACGTCGGCGAGGCGATGGCCCAGTGGCTGTGGTTCATCTTCAGCCCCGCCGACAGCGGGGTGCTCATGTGCGAAATCGACGCCATCCACGACTTGCGCGACGCCCGCGATGTCGGCCCCTTCCCCACACTCCCGTTCGGTGCGCCCTCCCCGTTCCTCACCGAGTCGCTGAAACCCGCCGGGTGAGGTTCCCCGCGCTGACCTATGATCGGGGCGATGCGCATCGATCTGCACTCCCACAGCTCTGTTTCTGACGGCACCGACACTCCCGCCGAGGTCGTCGCCCACGCGGCCGCGGCCGGGCTCGACGTGCTGGCCCTCACCGACCACGACACCACGGCGGGAATCCTGGAGGCCGCCCAACACCTCCCCCGCGGGCTCACCCTGGTTCCCGGCATCGAACTGTCCTGCGCCTACCAGGGGTCCAGCGTGCACCTGCTGGGCTACCTCTTCGACCCGGACCACCCCGAACTCACCGCGGAACTGCAGCGCATCCGCGACGACCGCGTCATCCGCGCCAAGACCATGGTGGAGCGGCTGCAAGCCCACGGGGTGCCGGTCACCTGGGAACGTGTCCGCGCCCTCGCCGGGGAAGAGGACGGCCGCAACGTGGTCGGCCGTCCGCACGTCGCCCAAGCCCTCGTCGAAGCCGGTGCCGCCGAGGACGTGCAGGACGCGTTCGACCGGTGGATCGGCTCCGGCAAACCCGCCCACGTGACCCGGTATGCGCTGGACCCGGTGCGGGCTGTCCGACTGATCCGTGCTGCCGGCGGCGTGTGCGTGCTGGCTCACCCGGCCCGCAGCGAAGGCGCGTTGACGCACGCCGTCCCCGACGACCTGGTGGAACGCATGGCCGAGGCGGGGCTCAACGGGATCGAAGCCGACCACCCGTCGCACGACGACGAAGAGCGCGCCTCCTGGCGGCGCCGGGCCGAAGAGCTCGGCCTGGTCGTTACCGGGTCCAGCGACGACCACGGTGAGCTGACCGGACGCCGTCTGGGCTGCTGCACGACAGAGCCCGACGCCTACGCTGCGCTTGCCGCCCAGGCAAGCGGGGCCGAGCCGTACGTGGGCTGATCCTGCCGCACCGACTCTTGAGTACTTTTAACCATTCCGGTCGATACTGGCTGTGAACTGGTTGGATACGGGCCACAACGAGGCGGGGCGCCCACGCAGAGTCCTGGTGTGGCCTCGTCGAATACCGATCAGTGACCTCCGGCCGTAACAATAGGCCCGCACCAGTGATCAGTCGTAAGCAAACCGAAGGGGCGGCACGTGTTCTGGAAACGGAAGGCCAAGAAGAAGAGTGAGGCCGAGGCGGACGCCGCCGTGACCACCGTCGAAGACGCGGAGGAGGCTGCGGACGCCAGCTCCGACGAGGAATCCGCGCAGGCCGACACGGGCAGCAGTGCGGATGCGTCCGACGGTGCGGAGAAGGCGTCCGAGGCCGGGGACGGCAGCTCCGACAGCAGCGACCTGTCCATCGAGCGGGTCGAAATGGCAGGAACCCTCGAGGTCGACGGCGAAGAGTACGAGGTCGTCACCAACACCTGGATCGTCCAGATCGACGAGGACGGTGTCGTCGTCGTCAACCCGGGGGAGGACGCCAAAGCCATCCTCGAAAAAGTCGGCGACCGCGAGATCTACCTGGTTGCCTGCACCAACGGCTACCGGCCGCACATCGCTGGCGCGGTGGAAGTCGCCGAGAGGGACGAAGCGCCGATCGCCCTGCACCCCAAGGAGCTGCGCCGCTGGCGCAAAGTCCACGGTGTCGAGCACAGCCCCGAGATCGAGGCGGAGGGCGGCGGCAAGCTGACCATCGGCGATGTGGAAGTGGAGATCCTGCCCACTCCCGGCACCGCTCCCGGCTCGCTGTCCTACTACTTCCCTCACATCAAGGCGGTGTGCAGCGGCGACACGCTGCTCGCCGGAAAACTCGGCACGGTCGGCGACGGCTACATGGACTACACGTCCCAGCTCGCCTCGGTCGGCGAGGTCCTGCTGGCGCTCCCGGAGGAGACCCGGGTCCTGCCGTCCACGGGCGAGGAGACCACCATCGCCGAGGAGTCCAAGAACTTCGACTCCTGGGTGCTCGGGGAGTGACGGCCCGGCCACCGTGGTGTCGGCACTCAGCGGCACAGCCCTGCCGGTGCCACGGTGGCCGCGTCAACGGGACTCTGCCTGGTCCCAGAAGGCGGTGAGGGCGGCAGCGGTGGCTTCGGGGGCTTCCACGTTAGGCGAGTGGGCAGCCCCGGGGATCACCACGCACCGGGCGTTCAGGACGGCAGCCATCGCGGACTGGGTCGCCGGGGACCAGGCGTCGTCGTCCTCCCCGTAGAGCACCAGAGTGGGCAGCCCGGCCGCGGCCAGTTCCGCGGTGCGGTCCGGGGCGGAAGTCACCTCCTGCGCCATGCGGAGCAGGCCCAGGGGATGGTTGGCCAGCATCCGCTCCCGCATGAAGACGTGGATCTCCTCGGGCAGCCCGCTGGCCCGGTACTGGTCTTCCAAGTGCTCCCACCAGATCCGGTGAACGATCTCCCGGGTGGGGGAGGGGCCGAGCGCGGCGATCAGCCGCAGGGCGTCCTCCCGGCGCGACCCTTCGACCCCGGACGGGCCGGACCCCAGCAACGCGTGGGAGAGCAGCGGGACCGCTGTGGAGAGCACGGTCTCCCGGGTGACCAGTCCGCCGAACGAGTGCCCCAGCAGGTGGACCGGCCCCTGCTCGAGGGCGGCGATGACCTCGGCAACCGCCCGGCCCAGCGCCGCACACGAGTAGGCGTCCAGCGTGTCGCTGCCGGGAGACTGGTACTGGCCCGGCAGGTCGATCGCATACACTCGGCGCCCCGCCTGGGCCAGCGGTCCCAGCAGCGCAATGAAGTCTTCTTTGCTTCCGGTGAACCCGGGCACCAGCACTGCGGTGTGCCGGTCAGGGGCCCCGCCGACCGGGCCGGCGGCGAGGGCCGCGATCGGACCGGACGGGGTGGGGATGGTGGTGCGGTGGGCACCGGGAGGAAGGGTCAGGATTCGAGGAGTGCTCACGAGCGCTCACCCTAGAGGACCGCGGTGCGGGCGCGGAAACCGGCACGGCACCGGGCGGGCCGTTGCGTAGCAGGCCCTGGGCTCCGCGGGGTTAGGCGCGGTCGCTGTTCGTCCCGGCGTTCCGGCGACTGCGGCGGCGTGTGCGCCGACGGGTGCGGGCAGACGAGTCCGCGTCGCTTTTCGCTGCGGTCTCACCGGTGGGCTCCGCAGCTGAGCGGGTCGTGGGGACGCCACGCCGGGTGCGTTTCCGGGGCCGGGACCGGCGCTGCCGCGAACGCTCCCGGTCCTTGGTGCGGGAGGCCCGCCCGGTCTCCCCGATGTCCTCTACTTCTTCCGCTGCCAGACCGGCCCGGTCCTGCTCCTCCTTGGCGAGCACTCCCTTGGCGTCCCGCGGAATGTCGAGAGCGTCGAAGAAGTGCGGCGACGTGGAGTAGGTCTCCGGCGGGTCAGCGAAAGGCAGCCCCAACGCCCGGTTGATCAGCTTCCACCGCAGGAGTTCCTGCCAGTCGATGAACGTGACAGCGGTCCCGGACCGTCCCGCCCGGCCGGTCCGGCCGATGCGGTGCGTGTAGGTCTTCTCGTCGTCGGGGCACTCGTAGTTGACCACGTGCGTCACGTCGTCCACGTCGATGCCCCGGGCGGCCACGTCGGTGGCAACCAGCACGTCGACTTTGCCGTTGCGGAACGCGCGCAGCGCCCGCTCCCGCTGGCCTTGCCCCAGGTCGCCGTGGACGGCTGCGGCAGCGAACCCGCGGCGGCACAGCTCCGTGGAGACGTGGTGGCATTCCCGTTTGGTCTGGCAGAACACCATGGTCAGGCCCCGGTTGCGCGCCTGGAGCAGGCGGGCCAGCATTTCCAGCTTGTCCAGCGGATGGGTGCGGAAGACATGCTGGGTGACCTGGCCGGAACCGGTGTCGAGGGGATCGTCTTCAGCGCGGATGTGGGTGGGGCGGCGCAGGTATTTGCGGGACAGCGCCACGATTTCGCTCGGCATTGTCGCCGAGAACAGCATGGTCTGCCGCTGGTCAGGGGTTTTCGCGAGGATCCGTTCAATGTCGGGCAGGAAGCCGAGGTCGAGCATCTTGTCGGCTTCGTCCAGGACGAGCGCGGTCACCTCGGACAGGATCAGGTGGCGCTGCTTCACCAAGTCCAGGAGGCGCCCCGGGGTGCCCACGACGATGTCGACACCCTTGCGCAGGGCAGAGATCTGCGGCTCGTAGGCGCGTCCCCCGTACACGGTGGCGATCCGCACGTCGATGCGTTTGCTTGCCGTGGCCAGGTCCGCGGCCACCTGGATCGCGAGTTCCCGGGTCGGCACCACCACGAGCGCGCGGGGGCGCTTGGCTGATCCGGGCTGTGTGTGGACCCGCTGAAGCAGCGGGAGCCCGAAAGCGAACGTCTTACCGGTTCCGGTGCGCGCCTGTCCGATGATGTCGGCGCCGGTCAGTGCCAAGGGCAGGGCCATGGACTGGATGGGGAAGGGGGCGACGATGCCCTCGGCTTCCAAGGCGTCGGCGATGTCGTCGATGACGCCGAGATCGCGAAAAGTGGTCTGATCTGAACTGTGCGTACTTCTGATAGTGGTCAGGGTCGATGCCTCCATCTAGGCGGGCCGCGTACGCGGCGGGTCGGACGAGCCCGGCTGCGGGACCGGCGCGGCTCAGCAAAGCGAGGAGCTCGCGCGGCGCCCCGGTACGCCGAGACGAGGACGTCGGTCGTGACAGGTAGCGGTCCCAGGGCCTCCGTTGGTGGATACTCGCGGATCGCGGAGGCCACAGCGGGCGGGAGCGGTCGCGGCCGTAGGAGGCTGCGGCCTGTCTCCTACCGCGAGTCCGTGACTCGTCTTGGGACGCGGTGCCGCTGCCGGACAGGCCAGTGGTCTCATGACGGGGCCTCCGTAGCGGGGCGACGCGACCGGCCGCGACGGGGCATTGGATGTGTGACCGGTGGGATCCGATCACGGTTACGAGTCTATCCCGCGTCATCCGCGCTGGATAGGGCATGGCTTTCCTGCCTTGTTCACTTGTGAGAAAACACGGAAAGAATCGTGAATAGTCCCGAGCCGTCCCGTGACGGGAGGGACACCGGTGCTGGGGCGATAGGCTGGAAGGCATGAGTTCCGCAGTCGCTCCCGACCCCAGCCGGGTGACCACTCCTGTTGACCGCGGAGTCATCGACCTGCTGGGACTGCTGGCCTACGCCGAGCTGGTGTCGTTCTTCCGGTTGGCTTCCGACGCTGAACTCGCCCCCACGTTGACGGACAAAGCCGAACTGGCGGCGTTCGCGGCCACCGAGCAGGCCCACCACCAGGTCCTGCGGCGCAAGCTCGTCGAACTGGGAGTGGATCCCGAGGAGGCGATGCAGCCGTTCATTGCCCCCCTGGACGCCTGGCATGCCCACACCACCCCGCAAACCTGGCTGGAAAGCCTGGTCAAGGCGTATGTGGGGGACGGGATCGCGGCCGATTTCTACCGGCAGGTCGCCGAAGTGACCGACCCGGAGATCCGGGAACTGGTGGTCGACGTCCTCTCCGAGGAGGGGCGGGCCGAGTTCATTGCCGCCAAGGTCAAGCAGGCGGTTGCCGAGGAGCCCACGCTGGCGGGCCGACTCGCGCTGTGGGCGCGCCGCCTGGTCGGGGAGGCGCTCAGCCAAGCCCAGCGGGTGGCGCTCGACCGGCCGCAACTCGCGGAACTACTGGCGAAAGGGGACAGCAGCGAGGAGCGGAACGGCGACCTGGCCGCGGTCAGCCGCATCTTTGCGCGGTTGACCGAGTCCCACAACGCGCGGCTCCAGGCGATGGGGCTGGCAGGCTGACGACGCGTCCGGCACGGCGGGCCGCGGACCCGGCCTGCCGCTGAGGGCGGTGCACCGGGCACGGCACCGGGACGCGGGCTACGCCGAGGATCCGATGTCACGAATTGTCCTGGACGTTGCGTCCCGTGCGGGGAAGTTCACTGCGAGGATCCGCAAACCGGGCACAAAGCCCTGCGCGGCGGGCGTACGCTAAGCCCTGGGCTACGCGGCCGCGTACCCCTCCCGCGCGGGAATGGGGCAAGCGGCGCGAACAGGACGATGGGCTCCACCATTACGTGCTGGGATGCCCGGCTCGACAACGACGAAGCGGCGGCCAACGCGCCGCGAGAAAGGACAGTCAATGGGGAGCGGTCGGCACGGAGCAGCGCGTCCACCGATCGGAGTCCTGATTCACCGGGATCGAGTCGACTTCTCCATCTACGGCCTGCAAGCAGCAGTCACACTGGTGATCATGGTTCTCACGGGACCGGCGAGCCCGGTCTTCTGGCTGTGCTTCCTGCTGCTGTTCGGCGGGGTCGTCCTCTTCTTCCGGCGGATCGACCGGCTGGCCCGCGAAGAGCTCGCCGAAAGCGACCTGCTCTGATGGGCCGCTCGCCCAGCGCAGCGCAGACAGCCGCACGCCGACAGGCGTGTGCCTCGCCCACGGACCACGACTGCGGGCGAGGCTAGGGATTCAGGTGCTCAGGGGCGTCGGTGACGGCGTCGACGCTCCCCGGACGAGGCAAGCGGCTCTCCCGGAGCAGACTCCTGCCGCGGCGGGGCCACTGTCTCCGTGGAGCGGGAACCCGCCGTGGCCGGGCCACGGTCACCTGCCCCTTGGGCGCGGAAGTTTTTCGTCTCAGACTCGGCCCGGTCCAGCCAACCCTCCCACCGCTGCTGCATCGGGCGGATCAGACCGCCACCGACACCGACGATGAGAATGCCCGCCACCGCAGCCAGCACAGCGATGAGGATCGGCAAGGTCACCGCGGCAGCCACCCCGATCTGGTTGAGGGCGGCGATAATACCGAGGCCGACGATGAAAACCCCTGCCGTATTGGCCAGCACCTTGCCGTAGCTCAGCCCGCCGAGCGCTTCCGAAGCCAGCTCGCGCACGGCCCGGGCGATCAGCGCCGCCACCACGACGATGATCAACGCCACGGCGAGGTGCGGCAGCCACGCCACCACGCTGTTGAGCATCTGGGTGATCGGGTTGTTGGGGCCGAATACGCTGAACGCGAGCTGAAGGACGATCAGCACCCCCGCGTAGTAGACGAACTTCCCCGCGATATCGCTCGCGTTGAACCGGCTGCGCTGGAAGTAGCTTCCCAGCCCGCCGCGTTCCAGTGCCCGGTCCAAGCCGACTTTGGCCAGTGCTTTGGCGACCAGGCGGCCGATGAGCTTGGCAAGAAGCCAGCCCAGGATCAGGACAACGAGGAAGACAGCGAGCCGGGGGATGAAAGCCACCAGGGATCCCCAGACACTGCCGATGCCCTGTCCGATATCAGTGACGGCCAGTGGTGTGAACATCTCGTCTCCTCCCCTGAGGGGATGCCGGGGTCGCGTCGGCGTGCCGAAAGACCCCGACTGAACTCGGAGAATGCCTCCGCCCAGCGCGACTACCCAAGAAGGAGGGAGCCAACCATCGGGGTAGGGGAGGAGAGGAGAAGTAGAGGGCTAGTGGCGCGTGAGATCCCAGCCGCTGATCCCACGCCAAGCGAGGCGGGCGATGAGCTGCTCGGCAGCATCCTTGGGGATCGTGCCCCGGCTCAGCCAGTAGCGGGCGCTGGTCTCCGCCATGCCGACCAGGCCGATGCTGAGCAGGTGCGCCTCTTCGTCGGAAACGCTCGTGTCCTGCCGGATCACTTCGCCGATGAGTTCCGCGCAGCGGAGCGTGGTCTGTTCTGTGATTTCCCGCACTGCCGGGAGGTTGCGGAGGTCGGATTCGAAGACGAGGCGGAACGCTCCGCCTTCCCCGGACACGAAGTCGAAATACGCTTTGAAGCTCGCGACCACGCGCTGCCAGTTGTCGTCGGTGGATTGCAGCGCAGCCCGCTGCTTTTCCACCAGTGCCTCAGAGTGCTGTTCCAGCAGAGCCAGGTAGAGCTCCAGCTTTCCGGGGAAATGCTGGTACAGCACGGGTTTGGAGACCCCGGCGCGTTCGGCGATCTCATCCATCGCCGCTGCGTGGTATCCCCGTTCCACGAAGACCTGCTGAGCCGCGGCGAGCAACTGCCGCCGTCGGGCTATCCGAGGGAGCCTGGTCCCCCGTGGTTGGGCTTCTGAAGGAGCCGTCACAGCCACACTCCCCGAACCTTCGCGGCGCCGGAGGCCGCGTTCTTGATCGGCCGCTCCGGCAGGCTCCCCGCTCCGAGCCTGCTGCGACCGAAGTGCGTACCGAGCTATCTTACTCGTCCGTAAGGGGACGCAGATGATCCGCGCACGTCATCGCGGACAACCGGCCCTCAGTCACCGGTAGTCGTCCTCGTCCTCCGGGACCTCCAGGGCCTGCTCCACCGCGTCGGCCTCCGGGACCTCCCAGCCGCGGTCCAGTTCGAGCTCCAGGGGCGTCTCTTCCTCGTCGTCGGAGATGCGCTGGTCAGCGACATCCGCCTCAGGGGCTTCGAGGGGGTGGTCGTCATCGTCCGGTGCGACGTGCGGGCGCTTCGGTTCAGGTGCCATGGGACCTCCAGTCGGTGGCGCCGTTCTCCGCCGCATGGCCTCGCTGCCTCGTGGGCGTGGCGGAGTCCACAAGATCAGTACTGACCTGCGAAAAAACGGTAGGGCGGATATCGCTTCCGTTCCCGTATCCCTGCCGGGGAATGATAAACCCTACTCCGTGGGTTGGGATAATGAGCAAGCCCGCGGCGTGTAAAGGCAGTCAAGATCCGCGCTTGCTGTGTCTACGCTGCGTTACCGATTGTTTGAGGAGCTGCTGTGTCGCTTCCGCCGCTGGTCGAACCAGCCGACGAGCTCACTATCGACGAGGTACAACGGTACTCGCGCCATCTGATCATCCCCGACGTCGGCATGGACGGTCAGAAGCGTCTGAAGAACGCTAAAGTCCTGGTCGTGGGGGCGGGCGGGCTCGGCTCTCCCACGCTGATGTATCTGGCCGCCGCCGGTGTGGGAACCCTGGGCATCATCGACTTCGACGTCGTGGACGAGTCCAACCTGCAGCGCCAGGTGATCCACGGCCAGAGTGACATCGGCAAGCCCAAGGCCGAATCCGCCCGGGAGACGATCGAAGAGATCAACCCGTTCGTCAAGGTCGTCCTGCACAAGGAGCGCCTGGACTCCAGCAACGCGCTGGAGATCTTCGCGGACTACGACCTGATCCTGGACGGGACGGACAACTTCGCCACCCGCTACCTGGTCAACGACGCCGCCGTCCTGCTGAACAAGCCGTACGTGTGGGGGTCGATCTTCCGGTTCGACGGCCAGGTCAGCGTGTTCTGGAACGAGTACGGGCCCAACTACCGCGACCTGTACCCGGAACCGCCGCCGCCCGGCATGGTCCCCTCCTGCGCGGAAGGCGGTGTCCTGGGCGTCCTGTGCGCCACGATCGGCTCGGTCATGGCCAACGAGGCGATCAAGCTGATCACCGGCATCGGCGACCCCCTCGTCGGCCGGCTGCTGATCTACGACGCCCTGGAGATGACCTGGCGGACCGTCAAGATCCGCAAGGACCCGAACGCCGAGCCGATCACCGAGCTGATCGACTACGAGGCGTTCTGCGGCACGATCCCGGAAGAGGCCCAGGAGGCCGCCCGGGGATCCACGATCACCGCCAAGGAGCTCAAGGAGAAGATGGACCGGGGCGAGGACTTCTTCCTCGTCGACGTCCGGGAGAAGAACGAGTACGAGATCGTCAACATCCCCGGCGCGGTCCTCATCCCCAAGGGAGAGTTCCTGACCGGCGAGGCGTTCGCCAAACTGCCGCAGGACAAGCAGATCATCCTGCACTGCAAGTCCGGCGGACGGTCCGCCGAGGCGCTGGCCGCGGTCAAGAAGGCAGGCTTCTCCGACGCCGTGCACGTGGGCGGCGGAATCCTCTCCTGGATCGAAACAGTCGATCCGAGTCTCCCCAAGTACTGACCTGGGCGTCCTGCGGGGCCGCCGCACACCGCGGCGGCCCCGCGCATTTGCGTCGGGAACGTGAGTTCCGCGCCGCCTCGGGTAGCGGTGTTCCACAGCGGAAGCGCGACCGGAGGTGTGTGATGGGCGGACAGTGGGACAACTGGGTGGCGCTGGCAGCAGGGATCGTGGTGGGGCTCAGCTGGGTCTGGCACGGCCTGTTTGGTTTGGGCATGGTCGTCCTGTTCCTCCTCGGCTTGGCCACCGTGCTCACCGCGGTCCTGTCCCTCACCCGGCCGGGCATGCTCTCCAGTGAAGCGGTCCTCATCGGCATCGGGGTGCTGCTGGTCCTCACCCCGTGGCTGTTCGGCTTCACGGGAAACCTTGCTGCGGCGTGGACCGCGTGGGTTGCGGGCGTGGTCATCGCGGTGACCGGAGCGGTGGGACTGGTGCGCAGTTGGCGGAGCCACGGCACCCAGGAGCCGCGCGGCCCTTCGGGGTCGGCGACGCGTTCGCCGACGATGCGCGCCCTCACCTGAGCCGGACCGTACCGGGGGTGCACCTGGCCTGCCGCGGTTAGAGTGGCGGGCATGCCGCTTCCGGACGACTACGTCGAACGTGTCCTCCACGTAGTGGAGTCCATTCCGCCGGGGAAGGTCATGTCCTACGGGGATGTGGCCGAATACCTCGGCGAGGGCGGACCCCGCCAGGTCGGATCGGTCCTGGCGACCTGGGGCGGGGCGGTCCCCTGGTGGCGGGTGGTGCGTGCCGACGGATCGCCGCCCAAAGGACACGAGGTGGCCGCTCTCGCCCACTACGCGGCCGAGGGGACTCCGCTGCGGCGCGGCGTCGCCCGGGTGGACATGGCTCAGGCCCGCTGGGACGGGAAGCACGCGGCCGAGCAGGTCGACCCATAGCGCGGCGCCCAGGGACGTGGGCCCAAACCCGGGGCGGTGCCTGATGGGCGCGGCAGCAGCCGACTGCCGAGCCCGCCGCGGCGGGCGACGACCACCGCGCAGCCATGGACGATGGCGCCCGTCCCCCGCCGAGTCTGCCTGCCAGCAGTGCCCAGCCGACCCCGCAGGGCGCTGTCCTCGGTGGGCAGCGCGGACGGTTTCCTGTGCCTGGCCTGTGCCGTGCCCCGCATACTGCGCGCTGCAGCCGGACCGCGGCCGCCGGCTTTCCGGCCCTGCCGCAGAGACACCGCCGCAGCACCCAGTGAACGAGGACACAGGGCCCGACCCGCAGTGGCCACCCGTGGTCCGAAAAGTGCGGGATCCCACAGAAAACCCGGACAGCGGATGAGATGAAGGCCAACGAAGCGGCCTGCGCCTCCCCGGAAGAGATCAAAGTCTGCTGAACTAGATCGAGTGGACAACCCCCCGTACCGTCTTGTACGCCGCATCCGGCACCGTGCGCCCGCACCCGAGCTCGACGACGACCAGCGCCGGGTCGTCGACCACGAAGGCGGCCCGCTGCTCGTGCTCGCCGGTCCAGGAACCGGGAAGACCACGACGATCGTCGAAGCGATCGTCGACCGGGTCGAGAACCGGGGCGTGGACCCCGCGCACGTGCTCGTCCTCACCTTCAGCCGCAAAGCGGCCCAAGAACTCCGGGAACGCATCACCGCCCGGCTGCGGCGCACCGTCCGCGAACCGCTCGCCCTCACCTTCCACAGCTACGCCTACGCGCTGATCCGCCGCGAATTCCAGCGGGTCGGCGACCACGCGCCCCGCCTCCTGTCCGGCCCGGAGCAGCTGATGGAAGTGCGGGAACTCCTCAAAGGCGAACTCGCTGACGGCGCCCCCGAGTGGCCCGAACAGCTCCGCCCCATGCTGCACACCCGCGGCTTCGCCGAGGAGCTCCGCGACTTCCTCATGCGGGTGCAAGAACGCGGACTCCACGCCGACGACGTCCGGGAGCTCGGCCGCCGCCACGGGCGAGAAGACTGGGTGGCCGCCGGGGGATTCCTGGAACGCTACACCGGCCGCTTCGACATCGCCCCCGTGCCCACCTTCAACTACGCGGAACTCGTGCGGGTCGCCGCCAACCTGCTCAACGACCCGGACATCCAGGCGCGGGAGCGTGCCGCCCGCAAAGTCGTGTTCGTCGACGAATACCAGGACACCGACCCCGCCCAGGAGGAACTGCTTCACGCCCTGGCCGGAGACGGCCGCGACCTGGTCGTGGTCGGCGACCCCGACCAGTCCATCTACGGTTTCCGGGGAGCTGAAGTCCGCAACATCCTCAACTTCCCCGACCGGTTCCGCACCCCCACAGGAGACCCCGCGCCCGTGGTGGCGCTGCACACCTGCCGCCGCAGCGGCGCGGAACTGCTGCGGGTCTCCCGGGCCCTCGCCCAGCGGCTGCCCGCCGTCCCCGGGCCCGGCGGCGAAGGGGTCAACGCGCACCGCAACCTCGTGCCCGCCGAAGGGACACCCCCGGGACGGGCTCGAGTGCTCCTCGCGGAAAGCCCGGTCCACGAAGCCGCTGTCATCGCGGACCTGCTGCGCCGCGCCCACCTCATCGACGGAGTGCCCTGGTCGCGCATGGCAGTCCTTGTCCGCTCCGTGACCCGACACGTCCCCGTACTGCGCCGCGCACTCATCGCCGCCGACGTCCCCGTGACCGTCGACGGCGACGATCTGCCGCTGGCGTCCGAACCCCTTGTGCGGTCCATGCTGCTGCTCCTCCGCTGCGCACTCCACCCGGAGCGGTTGGACGAGGAAGCCGCCCACAACCTGTTGACGAGCGCGTTCGGAGAAGCCGACGCGCTCGGACTGCGGCGGCTCGGGCGCGCCTTGCGACAACTGGAACTGGACGCCGGCGGCCGCCGCCCCGCCGCGGCCCTGCTCGCTGAGATCCTCCACGACCCCCGCGACCTGGTGATGGTCGACCCGGAGGTGCGGGCCCCTGCGGAGCGGATCGCCACCCTGCTGCGCCTGGTCCGCGACAGCATCGCCGAAGGCGCCAACGCAGAAGAAGTGCTGTGGCGGATGTGGCACCACTCCGGGCTCGCCGACACCCTGCTGCGCGCCAGCCAAGCGGGCGGCCGCCACGGTGCGGCCGCAGACCGGGAACTGGACTCGGTGATGGCGCTTTTCGAGCGGGCCGCCCGCTACTGCGACCGGCTGCCGCCGGGTTCCCCGGAAGGCTTCCTGGAAGACCTGGAAGCCCAGGAGATCCCCGGGGACACGCTCGCCGAACAGGCCCCCCAAGGAGAGACGGTGCGGATTCTCACCGCCCACCGCTCCAAAGGACTGGAGTGGGATCTGGTCGTGGTTGCCGGCGTCCAAGAAGGCACCTGGCCGGACCTGCGGCTGCGCGGTTCCCTGCTCGGCGTGGAACAGCTTCTCGACACGGTGGGCGGTTTTGCGGAGACTTCCCCGGCCGCCGTGGTGTCCAAGCAGCTCGACGAAGAACGGCGGCTGTTCTACGTCGCGCTCACCCGGGCCCGGCGGGAACTCGTGGTGACCGCGGTCGGCGGGGAGGACGTCGAAGAACGGCCTTCCCGGTTCCTCACCGAACTCGGCCTCGGCGAACCGGAACGCCTGGCCACCGGATACCGCTGGCTGTCGCTGCCCGCCCTGGTCGCCGACCTGCGCGCCACGCTCCTCGACCCGCACACCGACGAGCCGGTGCGCCGCGCCGCAGCCGCCCATCTGGCCCGCCTCGCCGATGCGGGAGTGCGCGGCGCCGACCCCGCGGAGTGGTACGCCCTCACCGAACTCTCCGACAGCTCACCCCTCGTCCTCGAAGGGGAGCAGATCCGTATCTCCCCTTCCCAAGTGGAGAAGTTCACCACCTGTGAACTGCGCTGGCTGCTGGAGACCGCCGCGGGGGCGGAAAAACGCCGGGCCGCGTCCGGGATCGGCAGCATCGTCCACGCGCTGGCCCGCATCGCCGCGGAGAACCCGGACCTTCCGGAACTCCTGCGGCGCATGGACCAGATCTGGTCCGACCTTGACTTCGGCGGCCCGTGGTACGCCGAAAAACAGCGGGAGCGCGCCGAGGAGATGCTGCAGCGGTTCCTGGACTGGCAGAAGGAGAACCCGCGGGAACTCGTCGCCACCGAGAAAAAGTTCCGGGTCGAAGTCGGCAACATCGAAATCTCCGGCCAAGTGGACCGGCTGGAACGCGACGCGGAAGGACGCGGTGTCATCGTCGACATCAAGACCGGGACCGCGGTACCGGACCGGGAGATCAGCCGCCACCCCCAGCTCGGCGTCTACCAGTTGGCGCTGCTGATGGCGGCGTTCGAACACTACGGCCTGGTCGAGCCGGGCGGCGCAGCACTGCTGCAGATCGGCGACCGGAAAACCGCGAAAGAGCAGACCCAGCCGGCCCTCGCCGACGACGCGGACCCTGAATGGCCGCAGCGGCTGGTGCAGAAGGTGGCCGCGGGCATGGCGGGGGCCCGGTTCCGCGCGAAAGCCACGCCGTCGTGCCGGCACTGTTCAGTCCGGGCAAGCTGCCCAGTGCAGAGCGAAGGCGACCACGTCTGACCTGTGCTGCGGGGATGAGGGAAGCGACCTGGGCCCGCGGTCGACGGCACTCCGCGGCCCAGCCGGGTCTGCGACAATGCCTGGGGTCTAGCCGCATCCCACAGACAGGACGCCATGACAGACGTCTACGGACCCGCACAGCTCGCGCGCCTGCTCGGACTGCCTGAACCCACTCCTGAGCAGGCAGCGGTCATCGCCGCACCCTTACGCCCCGGCCTCGTCGTCGCCGGGGCCGGTTCCGGGAAGAGCGAGACGATGGCTGCCCGGGTGGTGTGGCTGGTCGCCAACGGCCACGTACGCCCCGAACAGGTCCTCGGCCTCACCTTCACCCGGAAAGCCGCTGCCGAGCTCGCGGAACGCGTGCGGAAACGGCTCGATCAACTGCGGGGCGCGGGCGTCGTCCCCGACGACGTCCTCGACGGGGAGCCCACCGTTGCGACCTACAACGCGTATGCGACCCGCCTGGTCGGCGACCACGCGCTGCGGGAAGCGATCGAACCGACGACCCGCATCATCACCCCGGCGATCGCCTGGCAGTTCGTCCACCGGGTGGTCAGCACCTATGACGGGCCGATGGACGCGGTCACCTCTGCTCCCGCCACCGTGGTGCATGACGTCCTCGCCCTCGCCCAGGAACTCGCCGAGCACCTGTGCACCCCCGACGACGTACGCGCCTACGGGGACTGGCTCCGCGAACGCGCCGCCCAGTTGAAGAAAACCCCTGCCCTGGTGCGCGACCTGCTGGCTGTCCAACGCCACCGCGAGCAGCTCCTGCCGCTGCTGGAGCAGTTCGCCCAGCTCAAAGCGGAACGCGAAGTGATGGACTACAGCGACCAGGTCGCGCTGGCCGCGCGTATCGCGCAACGCCACCCCGAGGTGGGCCGGATCGAACGCGAACGCTACGCCGTGGTCCTGCTCGACGAATACCAGGACACCAGCCACGCCCAACTGGTGCTGCTGCAGTCCCTGTTCGGCAACGGCCACCCGGTCACCGCGGTCGGCGACCCCTGCCAGTCCATCTACGGGTGGCGGGGCGCCAGCGCCGGCAACCTGTCGCGTTTCCCCGTCGACTTTCCGGAGAAGCCGGACCGGCCGGCGCCCGTCCGCCAGCTGTCCACCAGCTTCCGCAACGGCGAACGCATCCTGGAGGTCGCGAAACGTATCGCGGAGCCTTTGCGTGCCGCAGCCCGGGATGTGCCTGTGCTCTACCCGGGGCCTGCCCGGGCCGGGCGCGGCCGGGTGACGTGCGCCCTGCTGCGCACCGAAACCGAGGAAGCGGAGTGGATCGCCGAGCAGATCGACCGGGCGCTGCGCGAATCCGCGGAACACCACACGGCGCCCGACGGCCTGCCCTGGCCGGAACAGGAGCATCGGGGGCCGCTCAGCTACGGGGACATCGCCGTCCTGTGCCGGAAACGCGCCCAGTTCCCCGTGATCCGGCGCGCCCTAGAAGAACGCGGCATCCCCGTCGAAGTCGTCGGACTGGGCGGGCTGATCGAAGTGCCGGAAGTCCGGGACATCGTCGCTACGCTGCGGGTGCTCCACGACCCCACCGCCGCGAACGAGCTCGCCCGGATCCTCACCGGGCCGCGCTGGCGGCTGGGCCCGCGCGACCTGGTCGCACTCAACCAGCGCGCTAAAGAACTCGCCGAGGAAGCCCGCCGGGACCTGCGCGGGGAGGCCGCGGAAGCCCGCGTGGACGAGGAGGACCCGCTGCGGCAGACCGTGCTCGACCTGACAGCGGAGGCCGGCAGTCTCCTTGACGCCCTCGACGATCTCGGCCCGCCGGAACGCTACTCCGCGACGGGGTACCAGCGGTTGCAGGCTCTCTCCGAAGAGCTCCGCACGCTGCGCACCCGCATCAGCCAGCCGCTGCCCGACCTGATCATGGAAGTGGAGCGGGTGCTGGGGCTGGACATCGAGGTGGGGGCGCGGCCGGGCCGCGACCAGAGTGCGGCCCGGGCCGACCTGGACGCGTTCGTGGACGCCGCGGTGCGGTTCAGCGGTTCCACCGATACGCCCACGCTGAGCGCGTTCCTCGCCTACCTCACCTCTGCGGAGGACACCGAACACGGCTTGGAACCGGGGGAGCGCGTCGGGTCCAGCAACACGGTCAAGCTCATGACGGTGCACGCCGCGAAAGGCCTGCAGTGGCCCATGGTGGTCATCCCCGGGCTGAGCCGCGGCCAGTTCCCCGGGGTTCCGAAGACCGTGAAGGGCTGGACCGGCAAGGCGGCGAGCCTGCCGTTCGCGTTGCGCGGGGACCGGGACAGCCTGCCCGAACTGGCCGACGTGACGGTTCAGGAGATCAAGCAGTTCACCGCGGCAGAACGCGCCCGGGAACTGATGGAGCAGCGGCGGCTCGCCTACGTTGCGGTGACCCGGGCCGCGTTCTCCTTGGTGTGCACCGGGCACTGGTGGGGGCAGGAGACCCAGCGGAGCCGCGGACCGTCAGAGTTCCTCGAAGAGATCCGCGAAGTGTGCGAGACGGGCGTGGGACAGGTCGCGCTGTGGACTGATCCGCCCGACGAGGGGGAGCCCAACCCGCAGTTGGTGGCGGACAACTCCGTGGTGTGGCCGCCCCAGACCGACGAGCGCCGCGACGCTGCCGAGCGTGCCGCCGCCTTGGTCGCCCGGTACCGGAACGGGGAGTGGGAGCGGGAGCTCGCCCTGATGAACCGCGCTCTCCTGCGGCCCGCAGCGAACCGCAGGATCCGCGACTGGGCGCGGGACGTGGAGCTCCTGTTGCGCCACCGCGACCAGGAGGAAGGCGCCCCCCGCGTTATCGAGGTGGAACTCCCCGACCACCTGACGGTCTCCGCGCTAGTGTCGCTGGCCCGCGATCCGGCCGCGCTCGCCCAGCAGATCCGCCGCCCGCTGCCGCGCCCGCCCGCCCCGCACGCCCGCCGAGGAACCGCTTTCCACACCTGGTTGGAGCGGCGTTTCGGCCAGGAGACGCTGATCGACCCGCACGAGCTTCCCGGGGCTGCGGACGAGACCGCAACGGGCGACGCTGACCTGGACGAACTCCAGCGCCAGTTTGAACAGAGCGTGTGGGCGGACCGGGTGCCGCTGGAAGTGGAGGTCCCCTTCGAGACCATCATCGGCGACCGGTTGGTGCGGGGCCGGATGGACGCGGTCTTCCACGACCCTGAAGACGACGTCTACGAGGTAGTGGACTGGAAGACCGGGCGGCTGCCCGCCACGGAGCGGGAACGCCGTGCGGCGGCCGTGCAGTTGGCGGCCTACCGGGTGGCCTGGGCGCGGATCGCGGACATACCGCTGGAGCGGGTGCGCGCCGCGTTCCACTACGTCCGCGCCAATGTGACGGTCTATCCCGAAGACCTGCTGGACGCGGACGGCCTAGCCGCGCTCATCGCCGCGGTCCCGCAGCCGAGCGTCCCAGGGGAGGCCGCTGAGGGGGCAACGGGCGACCGGTGAGAGCCGGTCTGCGGCGGGTCGCGGCGCCGCACCGGTGGCCGCGGCCCGCCGGGCAGGGCGCAATTCGACCAGCGTCCCGTATTCTCCGCCCCGTCATTCGAGTGAGGAAAGCCTTACCTTTTTACCGTGCTGTCCTGGAACTGCGGTGCGGAAACCACCGCCTGCTTTCCTGTGCCGAAAATCTCTCCGCGGCGGTTTTTCGGGGGTCGGGGAAGAGAAAGAAAAACCGGCCGCCGGTCTAAGGTGGCGGCGAGGAAATAAGGTGTTCTCGAAAAGGGGTTCGCCGGAAGTGATCCGGTTTTCTCTGTGAGCATCTGCTCGTTCACAGAGCGCGGCAGTGGTGGTCCGGGGTGCTGCGGAGGCGGGAGACGCCAAGGGATAAAGAGCTTCGGCCAGCCTTTCCTAACTTTGGTTTGGCTGGCCTAAAAACCCTTAACAAAGGCTTTCCTTAGTGGTTTCGCCCACTTCTTGAAAACTTGTTTTCTTTTTAAGAAATGGTACTTTATAAGTACGTTTCTCGGGGTTTTGTGGCTTTAGTCCTGTGGGGCCACCGGAGAAACTTCGGGAGCGTGCTCTGCGCGCTCGACGGCAGAAAGGACACAGCGCAGCAATGAAGGGGACCGTCCAGCTCGACGAACGTCCAGACACGGCACAGCGCACCAGCGACCGCAAGATCCGCAGCGGAGGGCTCGCCCAGCGGCTCAACGCCCTGCGCGCGGGAGTGCTCGGCGCGAACGACGGCATCGTGTCCACCGCGGCCGTCGTCGTCGGCGTCGCCGGGGCCACCACGGATGCGGGGCCGATCCTCATGGCGGGCCTTGCCGCCGCCGTCGGTGGAGCCGTGTCCATGGCACTCGGCGAGTACGTCTCCGTCAGCAGCCAGCGCGACAGTGAACGCCATCTCATCGAGCAGCAGAGCCAGGCCCTCCGCAACGACCCGGAAGGGGAGCTCCTCGCCCTGGCCCGCAGCTACGAGGAGCGCGGCATCTCCGCGGCCACGGCGCGGCGCGCCGCGGAAGAACTCTTCGCCAGCAACGCGCTCGAAGCCCAGATGCGCGAGCGGCACAACATCGACCCGGACGAGGTCACCAGCCCGTGGCATGCCGCAATCGCCTCGTTCCTCGCGTTCGCGGTCGGCGCGCTGCTGCCGCTGCTCGCGATCCTCCTGCCCTCCCCCGAGCTGCGGGTGCCGGTCGCGTTCGGCGCGACCCTCCTCAGCCTGGCCCTCACCGGCGCGATCGCAGCCGGGATCGGTGGCGGCTCCCAACTGCGCGCGGCAGCTCGGGTGACCCTCGGCGGTGCCCTGGCCCTCGCCGTCACCTACGCGATCGGCTCCCTCATCGGCACCACCGGTCTCGTCTAAGGGCCAGCCCGGCGCCTGCCGCACGGGGACGCGCTCCGCGGAAGGCTCGCACGATCGTAAGCTCAGTACGGCATCGGAGCCGTAGTGAGAGGAGAGGGGAGACGATGGACGTGCGAGCCCACATCGAGGCGCACCGGGACGAGTTTGTCGCCACACTCAGCCAGTGGCTCGCCATCCCGTCGATCTCCGCCGACCCTGCCCACCACGATGACGTGCGCCGCTCCGCCCAATGGCTGGCCGACCACTTCACCCAGACCGGTTTCCCGACCGTAGAAATCTGGGAGACCCCCGGAATGCCCGCGGTCTTCGCCGAATGGCCCGCCGCCGACCCGGAGGCCCCCACCGTCCTCGTCTACGGTCACCACGACGTCCAACCGGTCGACCCAGTCGACGCGTGGCACACCGACCCGTTCACCCCCACCGTGCGCGGAGACCAGCTCGTCGGCCGCGGCGCTTCCGACGACAAAGGACAAATCCTCTTCCACACCCTGGGACTCCGCGCCAACCTGGCCGTCTCCGGTGCCGACGCCCCGCCGGTCACCCTCAAATTCCTGATCGAAGGCGAGGAAGAATCCGGCTCCCCGCACTTCGCGGACCTGCTCACCCGCCACCGCGCCCGGCTGGCCTGCGATGTCATCGTCATCTCCGACACCACCATGTGGAGTGCGGACACCCCGTCGATGTGCATGGGCATGCGCGGCCTCACCGACTGCCAGATCGACGTCTACGGCCCCCGCACCGACCTGCACAGCGGCTCCTTCGGCGGCGCCGTCCCCAACCCGGCGCGCGCCCTCGCCGCCCTGCTCGCCGGACTCCACGACGCCCACGGCCGAGTCGCCATCCCCGGCTTCTACGACGACGTCGTCGAAGCGTCCCAAGCCGAACGCGACACCATCGCCCAACTGCCCTTCGACGAAGCAGCCTGGCTCGCCAACGCCGGCAGCGACGCCACGGTCGGCGAAGCCGGGTACAGCATCCTCGAACGGGTCTGGCTGCGGCCCACCGCCGAAATCAACGGCATGTGGAGCGGATACACCGGGGAAGGCAGCAAGACGATCGTGCCGCGGTCTGCCCACGCCAAACTCAGCTTCCGCCTCGTCCCCAACCAGGAACCGGCGCGCATCCAAGAACTCGTCCGCCGCTACGTCCACGACAACCTTCCCCCCGGAGTGCGGGCGGACGTCCGCTTCAGCGGTGCCGGAGTGCGGCCCTGCGCCTCCGACCTGGACTCGGTGGCGGTGCGCGCTGCCCGCGACGCGATGGCCAAGGCGTTCGGAACCAAGGTCTACTCCACCCGGGAAGGTGGCAGCGGCCCCGAAGCGGACCTCGCCGACATCCTCGGCGCCCCCCTGGTCTTCGTCGCGGTGGGCCTCAACTCCGACCGCATCCACGCTCCCAACGAGAAAGTCGAGATCCCGCTGCTGCTCAAAGGCGCCGAAACCGTCGCCTACCTGTGGGACTCGTATGCCACCGTGCTCCGCAGCGGGGACCGGGCATGACCGGGCGGCCCTTTACTCCCGCCCTCGCCCGCAGCACCCTCGACCGGGCCGCAGACCGGCGCCGCGACGAACGGTGGCTGGCCGACGCCTGGGCCGACGCCCGCACCCGGGTCCTGCTGCTCGACCACGGGGACCCGCAGCGGCACGGCAGGCGGAACCCGGGCGGCATTCCCCTCCGCTTCCTCGTCACCGCGTCCACTCCCACCCCGGAACTGGTGTTCTGCAGCCCCGAGCAGGCACCGGAAGGGGAACGCTACCTGCTCGGCGAGGACTCGGACGGCACCGTCTACTTCGCGGTCCGCCTCAAACCCGGGAAAGAACTGCCCGCCGCGCCCGGCACGCAACCGGTCTCCCTCCGCCGGGTGGGCGCGCTGTTGAACGCCCGCGACGCGGGCCTGGCCACCCACGCCGCGGCACTCGCCCACTGGCACGCCGAACACGGGTTCTGCCCCCGCTGCGGCTCACCCACCCGGATCGAATCGGCCGGACACGTGCGGGTCTGCGACAACGACGGCAGCGAGCACTTCCCGCGCATCGACCCGGCTGTGATCATGCTGGTGCACCGGGAGACCGATGCGGGCGAACAGTGCCTGCTCGCCCACAACCCGGCCTGGCCGGAAGGCCGCTACTCCGTCCTGGCCGGGTTCGTCGAACCCGGGGAATCCTTGGAACACGCGGTAGTCCGCGAAGTCGCCGAAGAAGTAGGCATCCTCGTCACCGACCCCGTCTACCTGGGATCACAGCCGTGGCCGTTCCCGCGCAGCCTCATGGTCGGCTACCTCGCGCGGGCCGTCGGCAGCGCGCCGCGCACCGACCACGAGGAGATCGCCGACATCCGCTGGCTGACCCGCCACGAACTAGGGGAAGCCGTCACCCGAGGCGAAATCCTCCTGCCCGGACCAGTCTCCATCGCCCACCAGCTCATCGAGCACTGGTACGGGCAGCCTCTGCCGCCCGGCAGGTGGGCCAGCCGGTAGCGGCACCGGAAACGGCCTGCGGCCGCTCAACTAGCGCGCTTCGGGGGCCACGCCTGCACCGCTGAACCCTCCCGAGCCAGTTCTTCGGGGAGCGCCACCAACGGATTCCGGGTGCTCTCCACCACCTCGTGCGCGAGCGCGGCGACCTTCTTCCCCCGGCAGCGCGCGGCACGGCGCAACCGTTCGAACGCCGTGCGCGGGGCGATCCGATGCCGTTCCGCGAGCACCCCGATCGCCTGCTCGACCACGACCCGGGTGCGCAGCGCATGCTCCAACTGCTGCACGGTCACCCGGAGCCGCTCGGTCTCCGACGAGTCAGGGGTGGCGCGGGGCGGAGTGGGGAGGTCAGTCGGCGGGGTGCCACCGGCGAGCAGATCGGCGAGGATCATGGCGTTGAGCAGGTCAGGAAGCTGCTCTTCGGTGCCGTCGACCCGCCAGCCCTGCGGCGCCCGACGGATCAGGGTGCCCCGGTTGTGCCCTTCACAGTCGTGTCCACGGCGAACCGATGTGTGTACTCCCACGCCTTTTCTCCCCCGTCCCTCTTACGGTGCGGGGTTGCCGTCCCCCGCACGGGGGACGGCAACCCTCCCTCACGACTGGGCTGCGAGTTTCTGCTTGACCTCGGCCAGCGACGGGTTAGTCAAGGCCGTGCCGTCGGCGAAAACCACGGTCGGAACCGTCTGGTTGCCGCCGTTGACCTGCATCACGAACTCCGCTGCCTTCGGGTCGCGTTCAATATCGACCTCCACGACAGGGATGCCTTCCCGGTCAAGCTGGCTCTTCAGTCTTTTGCAGAAGCCGCACCAGGGGGTCGTGTACATGGTGATCTGCGCGCCAGTGGAGGTCGCCATAACGATGCAGCTCTCCTTTACTCTCCATTGGTCGTGTCGAGGGCTTCGATTGCCCCAACACAGATCACCATGTTTCGCTTCCCTGAGCGGTCCGTATGCCCTCTCTGACGCCGCCAGCCGCGCCGAAGTTCCGGCAAAGTGCAGCCGAACATCTGCGGCCTCCCCGGACCGCATCCCGTGAGGAGGGGGAAGGCACGGGGATACTGGAGAGGCTGACCAGCCGGGTGAGCACACCGCAGGACGCCGGGAGGCCCGGGACCCGGCCGGAGGAAGGGAGAGGCGTTCATGGGGCCAGCAGAGTCCGGCGAACCATGGGGGAGAATGCCGTCCGCCGAGGAGATCCTGCGTGGTCTCGACCCTGAACAAGAGGAAGCGGTCCGAGCCGTGCGCGGCCCGGTGTGCATCCTCGCCGGGGCAGGAACCGGGAAGACCCGCGCAATCACCCACCGCATCGCCTACGCCGTCGCCACCGGGGTCGTCCCGGAACAGCAGATCCTCGCCGTCACGTTCACCACGCGAGCCGCCGGGGAGATGCGCGGGCGACTGCGTGCCCTCGGCGCGCCCCGCGTGCAAGCCCGCACCTTCCACGCCGCGGCCCTGCGCCAACTCTCCTACTTCTGGGCGGATGCGGTCGGCGGCCCCAAACCCACCCTCATCGACAGCAAGATCAAAACCGTGGCCGCGGCCGCACACTCCTGCGGCTTCCAAGTGGACCGGACCGAGCTGCGCGACCTCGCCGCCGAAATCGAATGGGCGAAAGTCACCCAGACCCGGCCCACCGACTACGAGACCGCCGTGGCCAAAGAGGGCCGCACCCCCCCGATGCCGCCCCGCGACGTCGCCCGCGTCTACGAGGCGTACGAGGAGCTCCGCAGCGAACACAACCTGCTCGACTTCGAGTCGATGCTGGAGCTCACCGTGGCGATGATCCACGAACGGCCGGACATCGCGGAACGCATCCGCAGCCAGTACCGCTACTTCGTGGTCGACGAGTTCCAGGACGTCAACCCGCTGCAGAAACTCCTCTTGGACGCCTGGCTGGGGGACCGCGACGACATCTGCGTGGTCGGCGACCCCAACCAGACCATCTACACCTTCGCCGGGGCCACCCCCAGCTATCTCACGGGTTTCCCCGAGGTCTACCCCCACGCCACTGTCGTCCGACTCGTCCGCGACTACCGGTCCACACCCCAAGTGGTGCGGGTCGCCAACGCCGTGCTCCGATCAGGCGGCGCCGCGGCGCTCTCCCCCGACTACCGGATGGAGCTTGTCGCCCAGCGGCCGGACGGCCCCGAACCTACCTACACCGAGTACGACGACGACCTCGCGGAAGCCACTGCGGTCGCCGAGAAGATCACCGGGCTCATCAACGCGGGCACCCCCGCCCGGGAGATCGCGGTCCTGTTCCGCACCAACTCCCAGTCCGCCACCTACGAGCAGGCGCTCGCCGACGCCGGAGTGCCCTACACCGTGCGCGGCGCCGCCCAGTTCTTCGACCGCCCCGAAATCCGCGCGGCCCTGCACACCCTGCGCGGCGCCTCCCGGGCCGATGACGGGGAATCGCTGGTCACCACGGTCCGCCACCTGCTCCAGCCGCTTGGCCTTACCGAACAACCGCCCGAAGGCCGCCAAGCCCGCGAAAAATGGGAGTCGCTGGCGGCGCTCGCCCAGCTCGCCGAGACCATCGCGGCCCAGCGCCCAGAGGCGCGTCTCGCAGACTTCGTCGCGGAACTCCACACCCGCGCCGCCACCGAACACGCGCCCGGATTCGACGGGGTCACCCTCGCCTCCCTGCACGCGGCCAAAGGCTTGGAATGGGACGCGGTGTTCCTGGTCGGGCTCACCGAAGGCCTGCTGCCGATCATCTACGCCGAAACCCCGGAACAGGTGGAAGAGGAACGCCGCCTCTTCTACGTAGGGGTGACCCGAGCCAGGGAGCACCTCCACCTGTCGTGGGCGCTGGCCCGGTCCCCGGGAGGCCGCCGCACCCGCACGCCCTCCCATTTCCTCGACGGGTTGCGGCCCGCCGCTGCGGCACCGGCGCGGCAGCACCGGGAACGGCACCGGAAGAAAGACCGCATGGTGCGCTGCAGGGTCTGCGGCGCCACCCTGCTGGAAGCCGTGGAGCGCACCCTGGGACGCTGCCAGGACTGCCCGGCCAGCGTCAACGAGGAGCTGCTGGAACGGCTGCGGCACTGGCGGCGTGAGGCGGCCGCACTGCAGAAAGTGCCCGCCTTCGTCATCTTCACCGACGCCACGCTGCAGGCGATCGCGGAACAGGAGCCGTCCACCGCCGCGCAACTCGCCCGCATATCCGGTGTGGGGGAGCGAAAACTGAGGCGCTACGGTGAAGCAATCTTGACGCTCTGTGCGGGTGGCACACCCGAGCAGGCCATCAGTGGACTCAGAGAGGAGACACCGTGAGCGGACCACCGGACCACGAGGGCAGCCCAGCGATAGGGGCCGGGGAAGAAGGCCTCCGGGAACTGCTCGACATCCTCGACTTGGAGCAGATCGAGGTGAACATTTTCCGCGGCCGCAGTCCTGCCGAAGGGCCGCAGCGGATCTTCGGTGGACAGGTCGCCGGCCAGGCGCTGGTCGCCGCGGGACGCACGGTGGCCGAAGACCGATTCGTCCACTCGCTGCACGCCTACTTCATCCGCCCCGGGGACCCTTCCGTGCCGGTGATCTACGAGGTGGACCGGGTGCGGGACGGAAAGTCCTTCACCACGCGGCGCGTCACCGCCATCCAGCACGGCAAAGCGATCTTCACCCTGTCCGCGTCGTTCCACCGGACTGAGCCGGGCCTGTCCCACCAGGTCCCGATGCCGCAGGTGCCGCCCCCCGAAGAGCTGCCCACCATGCAGGAACGCCTCATCCACGTCCTCGGACGTGTGCCCCGGTCAGCGGAATGGCACCCGTTTGAACGGCGTCCCGTCGGGCCGCTCTCCTACGAAGTGCAGCAAGACCCGTCCCTCATCCGCACCGAGAACCCGATCTGGATCAAAGTCAACGGGAAAGTGCCCGACGACCCGCTGCTCCAGGTCTGCCTGATGACCTACGCCTCGGACATGACCCTGCTGGACACGGTCCTCCTGGCGCACGGCCGCACGTTCTCCGGGGTCTTCATGGCGAGTCTCGACCACGCCATGTGGTTCCACCGGCCGTTCCGCACCGACGAGTGGCTGCTGTACGCCCAGGAGACCCCGGTAGCGAGCGGGGCGCGCGGCCTGGCCCGCGGACTGGTCTTCACCCGCACAGGAGAACTGGTCTGCTCGGTCGTGCAGGAAGGGCTGATCCGAATCGTGGACGACGCATAGCCCGCACCGCAGGAAAAGACAGGGCATTGACGGCCTAAACCGGACACTATCCCAGGTCAAAAATAGGTTGCTGATTTTCGGTAGCCCGTTCTAGTCTGAAGGCATCGTTCAGCGTCCGTCACGGGAGGAATCCTCGTGACCACACTGCGAAGGAGGTGCTCCGATCTCATGGCATCGCTGACCGCCGGCCTCGAACTGCCGTTGCGCGACGCCTGGGGCATCGCCGATAGCAGTGATACGCGCGCGAATGTGTGGAATGCGTCCGGCCGGATCTCGACCATCGGAGAACCGACAGAGTCGGGAGCGCTTTTGATCAAGCACCGCCGAGGTACGCAGCAATTCGCAGAAGCCCGGCGCCCCGGGGGCGCGGTGGGGAAGTGTCCACTGATGAGACGTCCGGTCTGAGTATTCAGGCCGGGTAGTCCTCCCAGTGGCCGCGGATCCCCACACACGGGGCCGCGGCCTTTTTCGTGTTCCGAGCTCTCCCAGAAGAAAACCGCAGAGCTTGCGGAACTGTGCAGGTCAAGGCCCCGAGAGTGCTGGGCCACAAGCCCAGTCTCCTGTCGCCTACCGCGTTGAAAACCAAAAAGAGAATTTCAGGGAGGACGCCGATGCTCGCGTCGGTCCTTGGGTCCCCGTGGTTGGAGGGAGTCGAGATCCCCTGCCGCTCCCAGCCCGATCTTTTCTTCGCTGAGTCCCCGGCTGAAGTGGAGGCAGCCAAGGCGCTGTGTGTGGACTGCCCGGTGCGGGAGCAGTGCCTTGCCGGTGCGCTCGAACGCCGGGAGCCCTGGGGGGTGTGGGGCGGTCAGTTGCTGGTGAGCGGCAAGGTGGTCGCCCGCAAGCGTCCGCGTGGCCGTCCGCGGAAGAACCAAACCGAGCCGATCGCCGCATAATCTCGACCCTTCTCCCTGTACCACGACACCCCTGAGTCAACCGCGAAAGAGGACCACCATGGCGCTGTACCGACGTGACCAGGCATTGCAGGCAGGCACCGACCCCCGGCAGCGACGGCAGAGCTATCTCCTCGGGGCACGCCAGCTCCGTGCCCGACTGCGGGAGCAGCGCCGCCGGGAAAGGCCAGCCTCACGAATACCGGAGTCGCGCCGGTGTTGACACCACCGGTGTGAGCTGATGAAACGGGGGTGGCCGTGCGCCGCCCCCGCCCTTTTCCCCGCGGATTCAGAAAAAGGAATTTCCGGCGCATCCGAAATGTGGCCGGAAGTGGCCGCTGGAGAAGGGAACGGAAAACGCCTGATGAGGCGTACCTCGTGATCGTGTGCGCAGGTCTGCCGCAGTGCAGAGCACCAGTCCAAGGGGGCAGCTTGACCTCCCCTGTGACGTCAGACACTGCTGGGCTACCGTCGCAACTGTGCCACGAGAACCGCAAATTGAGGTGCGTCGAAGTTCCCGCCGCAGGCGGATCGTCTCGGCCTACCGCAGCGGGAACCGGACAGTCGTGCTGCTTCCCACAGGGCTCTCCCACACTGAGGAACAGAAGTGGGTGGACCTCATCCTGCAGCGGTTGCGGAGCAGAGAAGCATACCGCCACCCCAGCAACCTGGCATTGCACACCCGAGCAGTGGAGCTCGCTGAACGCTACCTAGACGGGAAAGTCCGCCCTTCAAGCGTCCGCTGGGCGGACGACCCGAGGATCCGGTGGGGCGCCTGCAAGCCGGCCGAGAAGACGATCCGGATCGCGCACCGCCTGGCAGGCATGCCCGGCTGGGTCCTCGACTACGTGCTCATGCACGAACTCGTCCACCTCATCGTCCCCGGCCACGGACCAGAGTTCTGGAGACTCGTCAACCGCTACCCGCACAGCGAACGGGCCCGCGGCTACCTGGAAGGATTCACGGACGCTCCGCGGCTGCTCACCGCAGAACACTCCCACACCACCGAACCCGACGAGCACCCCGCACACGACTGACCCCGCACAGACCCCGGCGGCACCCAGGACCCGCACCCTGCCCGCCAGCGACGAAGAACGCACCCCTTTTCCGGGACAGAGCTGACCTGATTTCTCACCGCAGCCAAGAAACCCCGACATGCCGCTGCACGTGGCCGCGCACAGGATCATCCGGCCGTACCCAGACCGGTGAAAAGGATTGGGCGGCCGGATACCCAGCGGGCGCACCACCGGAGTGTCCGAAGCTGCGCTACCGCAGCGGCGGCGGATAGCCGCCCGGACGCGGCACCGGAGGATGGTGGACCGCGCTCCCGGAAATGCTGCGTAACTCCGGAACGAAACGGCGCACATAGTCGCCGCTGGGGTCGTAGCGCTCCGCCTGCCGGTACAGATTGATCCGGCGCGCTGGCCGCGGCACGCCCCCGGTGCCCGCGATCTGCTGCCAGTTGCCGTAGTTGTTCGCGACATCCCCGTCCACCAGCAGGGAGTAGAAGTGGTCCGCGCCCCGCTTCCAGTGGATGCGCAGCACCTGGGTGAGATAGGTGGCGGTCAGCATCCGGATCCGCCCCGGCACGTACCCCTCCCACAGCAATTGGCGCATTCCCGCATCCACGATGGGAACACCCGTCCTGCCCGAACACCACGCCGCAAACGCGGAATCGTCATCCCGCCACTGGATGGGCCGCGGCCGATAGTCGGCCCGGGGCAACCGCGGGAAAGCCTGCAGCACCTGGTGGTGGAAGTCGCGGAGCGCCAACTGCCGCAGGAGCAGCGCACCCCGAGGGTGCTCCCGCGCCACGAGCGCCACCTCCAACGGGGAAAGACAACCGAAATGCAGATGGCAGCCGAACCGGGAATCCTGGTTGGGCTGGGCAAGCCACGCGCGGATCCGCTCCCGCGCGGTACGAGGTCCGCCCTGCTCCCGCTGCGGGGCGAGCACCCCCGTCCCCAGCCGGATCAGTTCAGCGCCGGGCAGCGGCCCCGGCACCAGACCCTCCGGCAGCCTCACCCGCTCCGGGGCGGGCCGCGGGGACCGCCACTGCGCGGCACGCCACGCGTTCAGATACGGGGTGAAGATCTGGTAGTGGTCGCCGTGCGCGGGGCGCAGCGCTCCCGGCGGCACCACGGTCACCCCCGGGAAAGTCCGCACGTGGGCCCCCGCAGCCCTCACCGCCTCCGTCAACTGCCGGGCCCGCCGCACCGCGGCCGCGCTCACATCCGCGCTGAGATACACCGCTTGTGCCCCGGTCTCCGCCACGATACGGACGGTTTCGGCGACCGTGTCCCCCTGGCGGACGACAAGCTCGCCGCCGCGCTCCCGCAGCAGCCCGCGGAGCTCGGCCAGCGCCTCGAGCAGATAGGCGATCCGATTGCGTGCCGAGACCCGCACCAGCGCCGGGTCGACGACGAACAGCGGCACCACCCGGTCCGCTTCGGTGACTGCGGCGTGCAGTGCGGGATGGTCAGACACCCGAAGGTCACGGGTGAACAGCACGACGGTGGTGGACACGATCCCTCCCCGGAGAGCGGCATCCCAATGCGCTCACCCAGTGAAGGCCAATCCCCACCGTCGGAATCAAGGCTCTATCACGGACTGTGGATAATCCGCCGCTGAACGTAGTCGGAGCCTACCCCGCTGCTGCCGCGGCGCGGACCCGCTGGACCGCCGCGGCCACCAGAGCGCGGCAGGCGTCATCAGACGGCTCCGGAAGCGCGGTCACCTCGAACCAGGCCAGACCATCCGACTCAGCCGGATCCACCACGGGCTCAGCGCCGGGCGGTGCGACCGCCACATACTGCACGTCCAGGTGCCACGACCCGCCGCCGCACGGCACCGCATGCCGGTCCAACCGCACCGGCGTGGGCAGCAGGCGGAGACCCGCGATCCCCGACTCCTCCGTCGCCTCCCGCAGCGCTGCCGCAGCTAGCGAAGAGTCCCCAGGCTCGCAATGTCCCCCCAACTGCAGCCACAGCCGTATCTTGCGGTGCAAGGTGAGCAGCACCCGCTGCCCGGTAGCGTCCACGACCGCGGCGCTCGCCGTCAGATGACCGGGCAGGCACGACCGCCACATGGCGTCCGGGTAGCGGTCGAGATGGTCCAGGTAGGCGCGGCGCAGCCGCTCTTGGTCCGCATCCGGGGCGGTCCAGGACGCCAACACCGCGCGAGCGTCAGCGTGCAGGCTCAACGCTCGCCCTTGTCCTCGTCGTCTCCGTCCCGCCGCTCCTCGGACGGCTCCTCGGTCAACTGGGACAGGTCCAGGTCAGGAGAGGACGCGGAGCCGCGGACGAAATCGTCGGGCGCGTCCAAATCCTCCCCGGACGGCATGAGGTCGGGGTGCTCCCACACGGCGTCGCGGCCGTCGATCCCCCGCGCCTCGGTGAGGGCCTGCCACAGCTTCGCGGCGTCGCGCAGCCGGCGGGGCCGCAGCTCCAAGCCCACCAAGGTGGCGAACGTGTGCTCCGCGGGACCGCCCGAGGCCCGGCGCCGCCGCAGCGCCTCACCCAGCGCGGCAGCCTGCGGCAGCCGCTGCGACACCGCCGCATCCACCACGGTGGACACCCAGCCCTCGATCAGCGCCAGCGCGGTCTCCAAACGGGCCAGCGACGCCTTCTGCCTGGGAGTGTCCTCGGTCTGGAACAGCCCTTGGCCTTCCAGGCTGGACAGCGCCTCCTGCAACGACTCGGGGTTGGTGAGGTCGATGTGGCCCAGCTGCTTCTCGAAGCCGCTGATATCGAACGACATCCCGGCCGCATACTCCTCGACCAGGGCGAACAGGTGCGAGCGCAGCCACGGCACGTGCCGGAACAGCCGGTGGTGGGCAGCCTCCCGGGCCGCCAGGTACAAGCGGACCTCGTCCAGCGGGACGCCCAGCCCTTCACCGAACTCCCGGACCCCCTCGGGCAGCAGGACCGCGCGGCCTTCACCCGCCAGCGGCAGCCCCACATCGGTCGACCCCACGACTTCGCGGGCCAACTCCCCGATCGCCTGCCCCACCTGCTGGCCGACCAGCGCCCCGCCGATCTGCCGGAACATGCCCAGCAGCGGACCAGCGACCGCCGCCATCTCCTGCGGCAGGTTCTGCCCCATGGTCTCCACGACCCGGCCGGTCAGCGGTTCGCACAGCTTCGTCCAGGTCGGCACCGTCTTCTCGACCCACTCGGACCGGCTCCACGCCTCCATCGTGTGCAGGCCCGACGGCAGTGCGGTGACCTCGTTCAACCAGAGGTCCGCCAGCCGCAGCGCCTCCTGGACGCGCGCGTAGTCGACCGGGCCGATGCTCGGATCGCCGTGCTGGGAGACGACGTGCCGGGCAATATTTGTGGCAGCAGCCCAGTTGATCCCGCTCGCGCCGGAATCCTGCCCCGATCCAGAAGTCGGCTGCGCGGCGGACATCATGTCGGCGAACTGACGGAGCATCTGGGCGAACTGCTGGGGGTCCCCGAACGGGAAACCGCCCGGCGGCATGTGAGGGAAACCACCGCCGGAACCGCCTTGACCGGCTCCCGAACCGGAATCGTTAGGGCCACGACCGGATTCGTCGTCCGGGCCGTTCGACATGCTGAAACCGAAAGGTAGGTCGTTCACGATCAGACCTCGGGCAGGATAGGAACGTCTCCACTGTCACGTTAGCTGGGAGCCGCCCGGAGTGAATACTCAATCTGGCCAGGTTCGCCCACAGCACAGCCAAATGTCCGAAGGCCTGGTCGTCGCAGTGACAGGCGCGGCCTCCGGCGTTGGCCGTCTACTGGTAGAACGTCTGCTCACCGGGGAGGGTTCCAGAAAAATCTCCCGAATTATCGGCATCGACTCGCGCCGGGGAGACATTCCAGGAGTGTCCTGGCACGTCGCGGACGTGTGCGATCCGCGGCTCGCCACCCTGCTTGCGGGGGTGGACGTCCTCGTCCACACCGCCGACGACCGCTCCCTGGAGACTCCGCGACGGCAGCGCCGCACCCACAACATCCGCTCCGCACAGACTGTGCTGACTGCCGCCGCCGCGCAGCGGGTCCCCCGAGTCATCCTCATCACCAGCACCATGGTCTACGGGGCCGACCCCAACAACGAGGTTCCCCTCGACGAGACCCTGCCGTTCCGCAGCGAAGTCGACACCGGCCTCGTCGGCGACTTCGTCGAAATCGAAGAACTGGCCGCGCTGGCCCGCAGAGCCCACCCCGGACTGTCCGTGACCGTGCTGCGCCCCGCACCGCTCGTCGGCCCCGGCATGGACACCCTGCTCAGCCGGCACTTCTCCGCCCCCCGGCTGCTCACCGTCAAAGGGTGCACCCCCAAATGGCAGTTCTGCCACATCGAAGACCTCGCCAGCGCCCTGGACTTCGTGGTGCGTGCGGAGACCGAAGGCAAAGGCGGCGCCCTCGCCGTGGGCTGCGACGGCTACCTCGACCACGCCGAAGTCGAAGAGATCGCCCAACTGCGCTCCTTCGAACTCCCCGCCAACCTGGCGTTCGGCACCACCCAGCGGCTGCACCGGCTGGGCATCACCCCTGCCCCCGCCAGCGAACTGAAATTCCTCGTCTACCCGTGCGTCGTGGACTGCGCCACCCTGCGGAACGCGGGATGGCGCCCGGCCTACGACAATGTCGCGGCGCTGCGGGCCCTCCTGGAGTCCCGGTCCGGCACCCCCGCACTCGTCGGACGCAACCTCGGCCGCAAGGAGGTCACCATCACCGCAGCAGGAGCCGCCGGCGCGGTCGCCGCGATCGGCACCGCCGTCGCCGCCCACCACCTCCGCAAACGGCGCAAGAACTGAGCGGCACGACTGCGCCGCCGGTTCCGGGAGGGCACGGAAACGCGGCCCGTTGGTACTGTCTGGAGCGTGGAAGCCATCGCGCTCGCGGAGATCCGTACCACTCCGCTGTCCGTCGACGAAGTCCTCGCGGCCGTCAAAGACGACCGGGCAGGAGGGACCGCCTTCTTCGTGGGGACCGTCCGCAACCATGACCACGGCCGCGACGTGGCCGCGCTGTCCTACTCGGCGCATCCCACCGCCGAGCAGCGGATGCGCGACGTCATGGAGAAGATCGTGGCCGATACGGCCGACGGCACCGTGCACCGGGTCGCGGCCGTGCACCGGGTCGGCGACCTCACCGTAGGCGACCTGGCAGTGGTTGTCGCCGCGGCAGCCTCCCACCGGGAGGAAGCGTTCACGGTCTGCCGACGGCTCATCGACGACATCAAAGCAGAAGTGCCGATCTGGAAGCACCAAACATTCACCGAGGGCGACAGCGAGTGGGTGGGCGCTTACTAACCCCTGATCCAGCACCAGAGTCACAGCGGAAGGCTGAGCCGCATAGGCTTTCCGCCATGGTCCGTCGTGCGATGACTCTGCTCACGTCCGCCGTCCTGCTCGTCGGATTGACGGTGGCGGCGCTCGCGATCCCCGTCCCCTACGTGGTGGCCTCTCCCGGCCTGGCATTGAACACGCTCGGGGAAATCGACGGGGAACAAGTCATCCGGATCGAAGGGCAGCCGGTCTACGAGCACGACGGGGCGCTGTCCATGGTCACCGTCCAGTACTCGGGCGGACCGGACTCGCGGATGAACCTGTTCACCACCTTGAGCGCCTGGCTCTCCCCGACCCAGGCGGTGCTGCCGGAAGAGGCGATCTTCCCGCCCAACACCAGTGCCGAAGAGGTCAGCCAGACCCAGGCGGCCCAGATGGACAACTCCCAGGACGCGGCTGTTGCCGCGGCCCTCAACGAGCTGGGGATCGACTACGAGACCACCGCGACCGTGCACGCGGTCAACGAAGGCTACCCGGCCGAAGGCGTCCTGCAGTCAGGCGACGTCATCGTGGAGGTCGACGGCAAGCCCGTCGCCGACAAGAACGAGGTGGTGGCAGCGGTCAAAGACCGCTCGCCCGGGGATACGGTCCGCTTCCTCATCGAACGCGACGGCCAGCGGGAAGAAGTCGAAGTCGGCACGGTCGCTTCCGACAGCGGAGACCCCATCGTCGGCATCACCGTCGAAGACACGATGGTCTTCCCGTTCGAAGTGCAGATCAGTGTCGGCCGGGTGGGCGGCCCCAGCGCGGGAATGATGTTCGCGCTGGGAGTGATGGACCGCCTCGACCCGGAAGGGCTCACCGGCGGGCACCGGATCGCCGGGACCGGCACCATCGACCCGGAAGGCAACGTGGGCGGGGTCAGCGGAGTCCAGCAGAAGATGATCAGCGCCAAGCGGGAAGGCGCCGAATACTTCCTCGTCGCCGCGGAAAGCTGCGACCAGACTTTCGACTCGCCGGTCACCGGCCAGATCGAAGTGGTCAAAGTGGAGACACTCAAAGACGCCGTGGCAGCGCTGGAAAACATCCGCGAAGGCAACCTCGACGACCTGCCCCGTTGCTGAGCCGGGCCCCGCACCCGACTCAGCGCGCGCCGCAGGGCCCTGGGCTCAGTGGTCCTCTTCGAACGTCAACGTGAGGGCCGACGTGAGCCCGGGAATGAGGTCTTCCCCGTTGAGGACCTGGTCGTCAGAGTCGTAGCTGCGCATCCGCAGCGCCGAGTACCGGCTGCCGTCCCGCAGCACGCCCGCCACCATGCGGACCTCCTCGGCCCCCGGCTGCGCCTGGGCCCAGGCCGCGGTGTCCCCGTCCCGCGGCGGGTCCAGGGTCTCATCCGAGCCTCGGACGACCAGGCGCTCCATGACCAGCGCGCAGCCCGCCACAGTCTCGGGCCACATGATCCTGCCCAGCACCTCTTCCAAGGGCATGTCGCTCGGCAGCGGCTCCTGCTCCACGGGGGTGAGCCCGGAAGGGTCCGCCTCTTCGCTGATCCCCAGCAGTTCGGCAAGGTGGGGTTCCCGTTGCACCAGTTCTGCCGTGGGCACCAGGGCGTACATCCGGACGGGCTGGTCCCAGCCCTGCTTGGCGGCGTGGCGCTCCAGGCCCAGCACGGCTTCCCGAAGGTTGAAAGACACGATTTCTCCTGCCCTTGGAACGGTCTTGTGGGGAAAAGGATCGGCACGCACGCCCCCGCAACGCAAAGTAAGGTTCGGGGTGAAGGTTGTCCCAGGGAACCCGGTTTTCCTCGCGGGCGGGGTGTCGAAGCCGTCTCGGTGAGGTTTCGACGCAGTGAAGCGGGAACCCAACGAGATCCCGATAAGTTGCCACTGTAGTAGGGGACACCATGTCCGCATATTCGATCAGCACCAAGTCACCCGGAGTACAGGGACGGCCCTACGTTCTGTCCCGTCCCCTGCCGTGTCCGGGGACCCGTGCCACGATAGCCAGTAGGAACGAGGGGGAGGCGTGAGCTTCCGATCGCCAGGCGCGCCCACTGCGCGCATGCCCCGACGGTCCCGGTTGCTCGCGCCGGTCGGCGCAGCCGTGGTCGTCATCATCGCGGGCATCATGTTCGCCGCGAATTTCTGGACCGAGTACCGGTGGTTCGGTTCGGTCGGCTACACCACGGTCTTCTGGACGGAGCTGCGCACCCGGGCACTGCTTTTTGCCGGGGGAGCGCTGCTGATGGCCCTCGCCGTCGGCCTCAGCGTCTACTTCGCTTACCGGACCAGACCCGCCTACCGGCCGTTCAGCCTGGAACAGCAAGGGCTTGACCGCTACCGGTCCTCTATCGACCCTCACCGCAAAGTCTTCTTCTGGGGGCTTGTCGGCGGGCTTGCACTGCTCACCGGGGCCTCTGCGACCGCGGAGTGGCAGACTTTCCTGCAGTTCGCCAACGCCACGAAGTTCGGAGCCCAAGACGCCCAGTTCGGGCTGGACATCTCGTTCTACACCTTCACGTACCCGTTCCTCCAGGTGATCATCGGCTACCTGTACACGGCCGTGGTCATCGCGTTCATCGCGGGTGTGGTGGTGCACTACCTGTACGGCGGGGTGCGGCTGCAAGCCCAAGGGCAGCGCGTCACCCCGGCAGCGCGCGTGCACCTGTCCGTCCTGCTGGGTGTCTTCCTGCTGCTGCGGGCTGCCGACTACTGGCTGGAGCAGTACGGGCTGGTCTTCTCTAACCGCGGCTACACCTTCGGCGCGTCCTACACCGACGTCAACGCGGTCCTGTACGCCAAGATCATCCTGTTCTTCATCGCGCTGGTGTGCGCGGTGCTGTTCTTCGCCAACATCTACTTCAAGAACGCCAGGGTGCCGCTGGTCAGCCTGGGATTGATGGTGCTCTCGGCGATCCTCATCGGCGGGGTCTACCCGGCGATCGTCCAGCAGGTCACCGTCTCCCCCAACGAGCAGCGGCTGGAACGGCCCTACATCCAGCGCAACATCGAGGCCACCCGGGCCGCGTACGGTATCGACGGCGCCGAGGTGATCGACTACGACGCGCAGACCGAGCTGACCACCGCGGAGCTGGCAGCGGAGGCCGAGACCATTCCCAGCGTGCGCCTGGTGGACCCGGCCGTGGTCTCCCAGACTTTCCAGCAGCTCCAGCAGGTCCGCGGCTTCTACCAGTTCCCCCAGGTCCTGGAGGTCGACCGGTACACCACCTCGGACGGCGAGACGGTGGACACGATCGTGGCAGCCCGGGAACTCGACGGTCCCCCCAGCCAGGAGGACCGGTGGCTGACCCGCCACCTGGTCTACACCCACGGTTTCGGCATGGTCGCCGCCGCGGGCAACCAGGTGGACTCCGAGGGGCGTCCAGTGTTCCTGGAGTACAACATTCCGCCGACCGGTGAACTGTCCCAGGTGGGGGAGGGCTACGAGCCGCGCATCTACTTCGGCCGCGAAGGCGCCGAGTACGTGATCGTCAACGCCGAAGCCGAGTACGACTACCCGGTGGACCCCGACACGCCGGAGGTTCCCACCACCGAAGACGCGGTCGTTCCGACCCCTTCCCCGTCGCCGGAGGCGGACGAAGCTCCAGCACCTGCCGACAGCCGCGAGGAAGGCTCCGCGCAAGAGCAGCAGGACCAGGAAGGCCAGGACGGCGGGGAGGACGCCCAGGGCACTGAGGAGGAGCAGTCCGGCCAGGGCAGCGGCCAGGCCAACAACTACTACGACGGTAAAGGCGGCGTGCAGCTCAAGAGCTTCTTCGACAAGCTCATGTACGCGCTCAAGTACCAGGAGATCAACATCCTCCTCAACAACGCGATCAGCAACGAGTCGCAGATCATCTACGTCCGCGACCCTGCTGAGCGGGTGGAGAAGGTCGCTCCTTTCCTCACCGTGGACGGCAAGGCGTACCCGGCGGTGGTGGACGGCCGGATCGTGTGGATCGTCGACGCCTACACCACTTCGGACCGGTACCCCTACTCCACGCCGATCGACCTGGCCCAAGCCACGACGGACACCTTCACCGAGAGCACCACGGCGGTCAACGCGCTGCCGGGCAACCGGGTGAACTACATCCGCAACTCGGTCAAGGCCACCGTGGACGCCTACGACGGGACCGTGACCCTGTACGGCTGGGACGAGGAAGACCCGGTCCTGCAGACCTGGTCCAAGGCGTTCCCTGGAGTGGTCACCAGCAAGGACGAGATCAGCGACACGCTGCTGTCCCACCTGCGCTACCCGGACGACCTGTACAAGGTGCAGCGGGAGATCCTGGAGCGCTACCACATCACCAACGCCGACGCCTTCTACGGCGGCCAGGACTTCTGGACCGTGCCCAACGACCCGAAGCCGCAGGCGGGCAACAACCCGGAGCCGCCCTACCGCCAGACCATCCGCTTCCCGGGCGACGACACGCCGACGTACTCGCTGACGTCGACCTTCGTGCCCCGGGGCCGGGAGAACCTGGCGGCGTTCATGGCCGTGAACAGCGACGCGTCGTCGGAGGACTACGGCCAGATGCGCATCCTGGAGCTGCCGCGGAGCACCGCGGTCCAAGGGCCGGGGCAGATCCAGAACACCTTCCAGTCCTCGGCTGAGGTGCGTGAAGTGCTGCTCCCCTTGGAGCAGAGCTCGGCCCAGGTCACCTACGGCAACCTGCTCACCTTGCCTTTCGCTGGCGGTCTGCTCTATGTGGAACCGCTCTACGTGCAGGCCGGGGGCAGCGACGCCTCCTATCCGCTGCTGCAGCAGGTCCTGGTCGGCTTCGGCGACCAGGTCGCTATCGGCAGCAACCTCCAGGAGGCGCTGAACAACCTCTTCGACGGGGACGAGGCCCCCTTGGAGGAGCCCACCACAGACGGAGAGGCCCGGGAGGAAGAGGAGCAGCCGCAGGCGAGCAGCGACCTCGCCCAGGCGCTGGAGGACGCCGCGGAAGCGTACGAAGAGGGTCAGGCAGCGCTGCGGGAAGGCGACTTCGCCGCCTACGGCGAGGCCAACGAGCGGTTGAAGGAGGCCCTCGACCGCGCGAAGGCCGCATCCGGAAGCAACGAGGAGAAGGACGAGTAGCCGGCTGCCGCGCTGCTGAAGCCGGGGTGCCGCGGGAATACGTGCGGCACCCCGGCTGTTGTCATCAACGACAGCAGAAAGCGGTGTGACACAGACGGCACGGCGCCGATTTGGCGCTGCTGGGAGATCACGCTAGCCTGTAAAGCGACAGCGACGCGGGGTGGAGCAGTTCGGTAGCTCGCTGGGCTCATAACCCAGAGGTCGCAGGTTCAAATCCTGCCCCCGCTACTAGATGCGCTAGGCATAGCCGTGGTCCCCACCGAGTGTGGGGACCACGGCGTTTCCGGGTCCACCTACCGGGTCCGTGGGCAGGACACGGCAGTGGGCCCGGGCCACACCGGTCGCACGTCCCCCAGCCGGAAGGGGTCAGCACGGCAGGGGATGCCGCAGCCGGTACCCAAGGCCCCGGCGCGCGGTCGTCGCAGACCGATGACACCGGGATTCTGATTTGCTTTCCCTAGCAACCGTGTCTAGGGTTAAGAACAGACCGACGCGGGGTGGAGCAGTTCGGTAGCTCGCTGGGCTCATAACCCAGAGGTCGCAGGTTCAAATCCTGTCCCCGCTACTACGCCATGAGGCCAACTGTGGAAACACAGTTGGCCTCACGCGTTTCTGGGGCCCCTCACCAGTGCCGCCGCTGTCTGAACCCTGCTGCGGCTGCGGGCTCACGTCCGGCGCAGCGGAATGGGGCCGCCGTTGAGCTGGGTGAGCACGGCATCGTGCAGCAGCCCGTTGCTGCACACCAGCGCTCCTCCGTCGGTGAACGGGCCGCCGTTCAGGCTCGTGGCCCGACCGCCCGCCTCCTCCAGGATGAGCGGCAGCGGGGCCGCGTCCCACAGCGACAGCTCCGGTTCCATCGACAAGTCCACGGCGCCTTCCGCGACCATCACGTGGGACCAGAAGTCGCCGTAGGCGCGCGTCCGCCACACGGAGCGGGTCAGGTCCAGGAAATAGTCGAGGCGCCCCTGCTCTTCCCAACCGGTCAGCGAAGAGAAGGACAGGGAAGCGTCCTCCAAACGGGACACGGCAGATACCCGGCAGCGCGTGGCCTTGGCGAGGCTGCGGCCGCTCCACGCGCCACCGCCCTTCGACGCCCACCAGCGGCGGTTCAGCGCGGGCGCCGACACCACACCCACCACGGGCTGGTCGCCTTCCAGCAGCGCAATCAGCGTGGCCCACACGGGCACGCCCCGCACATAGTTCTTGGTGCCGTCAATCGGGTCCACCACCCAGCGACGGGCGCTGTTCCCGCTCGTGCCGTACTCCTCCCCGACAACGGCGTCCCGGGGCCGGGCCCGGGAGAGGATGGAGCGCACCGTCTCCTCCACCGCACGGTCGGCTTCGGTGACCGGCGTCAGGTCAGGCTTAGTGTCGACCTTGAGGTCGAGGGAGCGGAAAAGCCGCAGGGAGATGTCGTCTGCCGCGTCAGCGAGCACATGCGCGAGACGCAGGTCATCATCAAAGGCCGCCATGGCCGGTAACGCTACCGTTCTTTCCTGAGTGGAGGCTATGTTCGCTCCGCGTGGCGCGGCGGGAACTCAGCGTTCAAGCTCGCCTTCGCGGCTGGCGAGCAGGCGGCGGAACGAGGTGACCCGGGCCGGGTTGAGCTCTCCCCGAGCCAGCCATTCATCGAGGGCGCAGCCGTCGCCCAGATGGGAGCAGTGGTCCGGGCAGTCAGCCACGGCGTCGTCCAGGTCGGGGAAGGCCGCGAGCAGGTCGTCCGGGGTGACGTGTGCCAGCCCGAAGCTGCGCACCCCCGGCGTGTCGATGATCCAGCCGTAGTCCAGTTCACTGCGGTCGATGCGGCCTTCCCGCGCCGCGTGCAGTCGCTCCACGCTTTCGGCGCTCGCCGGAGCGCCGATGGGGAGCGCCACCGCCGACGTCGACGTGTGCCGTCCCCGACCCGTGACCACGTTGACGTCGCCGACCGCGCGACGCGCCTCCGGCACGAGCAGGTTCACCAGAGTCGACTTCCCCACCCCTGAGGGGCCGACGAGCACGCTGATCCGCCCCATGAGCTGTTCGCGCAGCGCAGAGAGGTCGCCGTCCCGGCGGGTCACCACCCAGCGCAGCCCGAGGGGAGCATAAATGTCCAGCAGGGCATCGGGGGAAGCCAGATCGGACTTGGTGAGGCACAGCAGCGGATCCAGCCCGGCCTCATAGGCCGCCACCAGGCAGCGGTCGATGAACCGCGGCTGCGGGTCCGGGTCGGCCAGGGCTGTCACGATGACCATCTGGTCCGCGTTGGCGACAATGACCCGCTCCACCGGGTCCGTATCGTCAGCGGTCCGGCGCAGGACAGAGGAGCGCTTCTCTACCCGGACGATCCGGGCCAGGGTGCCCGGCCGTCCGGAAAGGTCACCGACCAGGGCGACGATGTCGCCGACGACAATGCTGCCCCGACCGAGTTCGCGGGCCTTCATCGCCACCACGGAGAGGTCGCCGACCAGGCACTGGTAGCGGCCGCGGTTCACCGCGGTCACGAATCCCAGTCGCGCGTTCTCGTGCTTGGGGCGTTTCCGGGTACGCGGCCGGGAGCCTCCGCGGGCGCGTACCCGGACGTCGTCCTCGTCGATGTCGAGATAGCGGCCGTCTCTCAAGAGAGAACCTCGCTCCACAGACGGGGAAAGTCCGGAAGGGTCTTGCCTGTCGTAGCGATGTTTTCCACCTCCACTCCAGGCACCACGAGTCCGATGACCGCCCCGGAAGTGGCCATCCGGTGGTCGTCGTAGGAGTGGAAGACACCGCCGTGCAGGGGGCGCGGGCGGATGACTAGCCCGTCGGGAAGCTCTTCTGCGTCCCCGCCTAGGCGGTTGATCTCGCGGACCAACGCTGCGATCCGGTCGGTTTCGTGCCTGCGGAGGTGCGCGATACCGGTGAGACGGGACGGGGTGGACGCGAGTGCGGCCACGGCCGCGATGGTCGGGGTGAGCTCTCCGACGTCGCGCAGGTCAGCGGTGAGTCCACGGATTTCCCCGGTGCCGTGCAGGGTCAGCCCTTCGTCGGTGAACTCGACACGGCCGCCCATCTCGGCGAACAGGGTGCGCAATGCGTCCCCCGGCTGGGTGGTGTGCCGCGGCCAGCCGCGGACCGTGACCCGCCCACCGGTGACCAGGGCGGCAGCCAGGAAAGGGGCAGCGTTGGACAGGTCGGGTTCGACCGTGATCTCGGTGACCCGGATCGGTCCCGGCGCGACCCGCCACACGTCGGGGGTGTCCGTGTCCACTTCCACCCCGGCGTCGCGCAGCATCTGCACGGTCATGTTCAGGTGGGGCTGGGAAGGAACCGGGGGCCCCACGTGCCGCACCTCCACGCCCTTGCTGAACCGGGCTCCGCTGAGCAGGAGGGCGGAGACGAACTGGGACGAGCCGGAAGCGTCCAGGGTGACCGTACCGCCGGGGAGTTCACCTCGGCCGCGGATCACCATGGGAAGGGCGCCGCGACCCCCGTCGTCGATCTCCGCGCCCAGGGTGCGCAGCGCGGCGAGGAGGGGACCGACGGGCCGCTCCCGGGCGCGCGGGTCGCCGTCGAAGGACACCTCGCCACGGGCCATGGCGGCCAGCGGCGGCACGAACCGCATCACTGTCCCGGCGTTGCCCACGTCGATGGCTGCGGGGCCCTGCGGCGGTGTCGGAGTCACCTCCCAGTCCCCGTCTGCTTCGTGCACGCCGATACCGAGCGCCCGCAGCGCGCCCACCATCAACGTGGTGTCGCGGCTGTACAGGGGGGCGCGCACCACGCTGGGAGTCTCCGACAGCGCGGCCAGGATCAGCGCGCGGTTGGTCATCGATTTGGAGCCGGGCAGGCTGACCGTGGCGTCCACAGGACGGGACACGGTCGGGGCAGGCCAGTGCGACGCGGTTTCAGCCATGCTTGAAGGGTATCCAGGAATACGGTGTGCCGGGGAAACGCGGACGTCACGCTGCGGATACGGAACGTTGCCGTGCCCGCGGGGCCGCGAGCGGCATGCCGCCGGCGAGGGGCGTTGGCTGCCCGTCCCACAGCTCCTCACCGGACGGGTCCTGGCCAGGCCCCTGCTGGCCGGGCAGTCAGGTCCCGTCCGGCCAGCAGCGGGAGGCGCCCCGTGCGGCACAGCCGAGGGTCAGCGCCGCGGACGCGGGATCGGCACGGGAAGCGGACTGGCCTGTCTGCGGCCGCGCGGGCGCTGAGGCATGGCGCGGAGGTGCTGGACCATTCCGGTGGTCTGCTGGCGGTGCTTGCGGGAACACCGTTTCCGTTTCGGTTCGGTGGCCGACAGGACGAGCGCCCCCAGCAGGCTGAGGTCTTTAGCCGTGGCAGCCCGGTGCCCGCCGAGGTCGTCGGGGCGCCCTTCGCGGAAGGTCCGCAGCTCGGTGAGCACGGTCGGCACCGACTGCACTGCCAGCAGCGCGCAGGCGGTGCGGGGCGCGCGGCCGAAGCACAGGAGCGCGCCGCCGAGTACGCCGATGATGCCGTGGAGACGGGCCAGGGCCTCCGGGGCGTTCGGCACGCTCGGGTAGCGCAGGGCCAGGTTGCGGATGAGCGGCGCGAGCTGCTGGGCCCGCGGGGTCGGGTCGCGCAGGACGCTGACTCCGTCCATGACGAACGGGACGCCGAGGAGGCGTCGGGCCTGGGTGCGTAGTATTCCCACGATGTCTCTCCTTGACAGGGGCAGGACAGGATCCTGGAATGCCCACCGGGGTGGTGGATACCGCTCTACCCGCCTCTGTCGGGAACATCCGCATCCAATCGCCGGGTCATGACAGAGATTGCCTGGGTTTTGACCCAATGTCACCGGCCAGCCCTAAGCTGGGAGTATGTGCGGTCGGTACGCGTTGGGACGCAAAAAAGAAGAGATCCGGCGGGTTTTCGGCCTGCCTGAGTCGGAGGTCGACGCGCCCGGCGCGGACGAAGCCCGGCGTTGGCCGCCGCGGGAGGAGCTCGCCCCCGACTACAACATCGCCCCCGGCAAGCACGCCTATGCGGTACTCGGCCGTGCCCCGGGCGAGCCGGTCTCCGGGGCGGCCGGGCCCCGTCATCTCGTCACACTGCGGTGGGGGCTGGTGCCGTCGTGGGCGAAGGACAGCAACGTCGGCTACCGGATGATCAACGCCCGTGCGGAGACGGTGACGGACCGGCCGGCGTTCCGCGCCGCGTTTGCGCGCCGCCGCTGCCTGCTGCCGGCCGACGCCTACTACGAATGGCAGTTGCTGCATACCTCCGGCGAAGCCCAGCCGGGCACGTCCCCGGTGACCGACCCGGAGCACCGGTCGCGTAAAGCGAAGACCCGCAAACGCCCGTTCGCGGTCCGCTACGCCGACGACCGGCCGCTCGCCCTGGCAGGCATCTTCGAGCGGTGGCGGGACCCGGCCGTCCCCGAAGAAGACCCGGCCGCGTGGCTGTGGAGTTTCGCGATCATCACGACCGAGGCTGCACCGGAGCTCGCCCACATCCACGAGCGGATGCCGGTGGTCGTGGGGGAGGAGGACTGGGCCACGTGGCTAGACCCGGAGGCAGACCGGGATGACTTGCTGTCTGTGCTTGACGCCACACCGGTGGAGGATTTCACGGTCTACCCGGTGGGAACCGAGGTGAACGCGGTGCGGAACAACGGTCCGCACCTGCTCGTTCCGGTGTCCGCGGAATCCGAAGGAACTTCGGAGACGCTGTTCTGAACCTGGTCTTGGTGAGCTTTTTACCAGGATTTTTCCTTCCGTGGTGAGCTGTGGAAACCGTGGCCACGGAATGCTTTCGGCGGCGTGGAAACGGTGGAATCCCGTGCAGAGGACCAGTAGGGTTGCCCACGCCTGAAGAAGTGGCGCCGGGCACTGGTGCACCCAGGTACGGAACCGGTATCCGGGTGCCGCCTCAGGCGGAACGCGCGGCCGGTTCCGGTCTTTCAGCGGTAGACCGGAACCGGCTACGGCGCGGCACTCACTCGGGTTTGCGGGCGCTGGCCACCAGGTGCATGCTGACGTCCTCCCCGGACTCTGCAGCTTTCAGCTCCATTTCCACCAGCCGGTTCAGGGCCCGGGGACGCTCGGCGAGCACTTTCTCCACGGTGGACGCCGACAGGACGGTGCGGGGCCTGATCCATTCGACGTCCAGTCCGGCCTCGGTGAGGAGTTCCCGGAGCTGTTCACTGGTGAAGCACCGGGTGATGGTGCCGTCCGGCCAGGGGACGAGGAGGACGTCGGCGTTGGGCGCGTAGCTGAGTTCGGGCCAGCAGTCCTGTTCCGCGAGGACCGACATGCCGAGCACGACCGAGTCCACGCACAGCAGGACGCGGCCTCCCGGACGCAGGACCCGCGCAATCTCCGCCAGGCACGCCTCGGTGGCGAGCTGGTGGGAGAGCATCCGGTTGTCGGCGATGACGCCGTCGAAGACCGCGGAGGCCACGCCGGACAGGAGAGCGGTGTCTCCCACGACCTGGCTCAGCCGTCCGGGACGGCGCTCGGAACGGACCGGGGCATGGCCGTTGACGAGGGACAGGGTCCGTTTTGGGGTGGAGTCTGCCGTGGGGAGCAGGACGAGAACGTCGTGCCCGGCAGCGACCGCACGTGACGTGGCCCGATACCCGGGGCCGGAAAGGTCGAGGAGACGTCCTGGTTCTCGGGGCAGCCAGCGGGAGAGCTGGGCGGCGGCGACCGCCCAGTAGAACCTCCAGTAAGCCGATGGAGAGCCAGCCGTGACGAGATGGCTCGCGGTGAGTCGGGAGATACTCCGGTCTGCCGGGGAGTCGGCTGGCAGCGGCGATGTCGCAGGCTGGGGTGCGGAACCGGTGAGACGCACGCACACTCCTCTCCTGTCCGGTGGGCATGGGTGCCCGACCCCAGGCGACCGCGCCCTGCTTTCCGGGCTGGCCCGCTGAGCGGACCGTGGCGGACGTCGTCTGGGGACTAACCCCACTTTCGCACGATGTATCCGTCAATGCAGCTCACAACGGGAGATTCCTGGAGATTGCGTTGCGGTTGCGGGCTCTCGGGTGGACCGCAACTGTTCAGGAATCAGTCCGTCGTTGATGTTGTTCCTATTCATGTGATCGGGAAACGTCCCTATCTGCATGAGCGAGGTAGGGCACACAGTGGGAGTGGTTGATGCCGGCCTCCGTGGGAACCCTGCTCCGGGAGCGGTCCGTGACTGCGACGGGGATGGCACGTGTGCGGTTCGAACCGCTCCAGCCATATGGTGAGGTTGCGGTTGCCACCGGGGAGAACCGTGCAAGGAGGCCGACGGGGTTGAGTCAGAGTCAGGAGACCATTGAGGACCGGGCGGCTCGGTTCGAGCGAGACGCCATGCCGCTCCTGGACCAGTTGTACTCGGCGGCGTTGCGGATGACCCGCAATCCGACGGACGCGGAGGACCTCGTCCAGGAGACGTTCACCAAAGCCTTCGGATCGTTCCACCAGTTCAAGGAGGGGACGAACCTCAAGGCGTGGCTCTACCGGATCCTCACCAACACCTTCATCAACTCCTACCGCAAGAAGCAGCGCGAGCCGCGGCAGGCCGGTACGGAGGACATTGAGGACTGGCAGCTTGCCCGGGCGGCCTCCCATACCTCCAGTGGCCTGAAGTCTGCTGAGGCCGAGGCACTAGAGCACCTCCCGGACACCGATGTCAAACGGGCGCTGCAGGAGTTGCCGGAGGATTTCCGTATCGCGGTCTACCTCGTGGATGTCGAGGGCTTCGCCTACAAGGAGGCCGCTGAGATCATGGACACTCCAATCGGCACCGTGATGTCCCGACTGCATCGTGGCAGACGTCAACTGCGCTCTTTGTTGGAGGAGTACGCGTTGGAGCGCGGTTTCCTCTCTGTTGCGGAGAGGGAGTCCGTGGGCGCGGTGAATGGTGGGAAGGACCAGCGATGAGCGGTGAGGAACCGTACGCCACTCCGTGCAGCGAGGTGCTAGACAAGGTCTACGCCTATCTTGACGGTGAGCTCGAGGAGGCCAATTGCGCTGAGATCCGGCGGCATTTGGACGAGTGCGCCCCCTGCCTGCGCGAGTACGGCCTGGAGGAGGCGGTGAAGAAGATCGTGGCCAAGTGCTGCGGGTGCGATCCGGCGCCGGCCCAGTTGCGGGCCCGGCTGATGGAGCAGTTGGCTCAGGCTCGGGCTGCCATGAGAGGGCGGGAAGCCGTGGCTGAATGATCGCTGATCTTTCCGGAGTGACGGGAAGAAAAGCTGGGGGGTCACACGGAATTTCCGTGTGACCCCCCAGCTTTTGTTATTTTATGGCTGCTTTGTGGTGATTTCTGCAATGGCTCCGTTGATGACCATTTTGGGGGATATTGTCCGATGTTGCGGAGCGTGTTTTCTCTCTTTGCTTGAGGGTGCTGAGGCGTGGCGCAAACGATCCAATGATCTTTGACCTAAAAGTTACATTTGATTACTCATAGTGATTGTCCATGGTGGTGCTGGGGGTAGTCGGCGTGCCGGGATGGCGTACTGGAGGGAGTTTGGTTCGCTTGTTTTCGGCCTCTCTGTGATTGCAGAGAGTTACATTGCGAATTACTAATCAGATTAGTAATTCCGCATTTTGGAAAAGAAACGCGCTTCTCTGCTGTCGAAGGGGATGAGTTCGTGATGATTGAATGTATCGCGCCGTGATTAGCGTTAAACTGGCCGCCACATCCCCTTCAGGCAGGAAATTTCATGCCTTCGTTTACAGTGCGAAAGCATGGGGGAACGAGAAAGGCGGGGATAGGTATGTTCTGGTTGTTCAACGGTGTCATGATGCACTTGGCTGCCCTAGCCATGTTTGTTACCACGGTTACCGGATGGACCTGGTGGTAGATCCGGATCTCTGCAACCATGGCGGAATGGTCGGCTGCAGAACGACGAGAAGGAGCGGGAATTGCGTGCCCTACCCGTGGCTGCGCGGTTGTACGTGGGTCTTGTCGCGCTCGGTGCCGCCACCGCCATACTCCTGGGAGTGTTCCTCGGACCTATCACCGAGGTTGACCTAGGAACCCTCCTGCTTCTCGCGATCCTGTTCGTGATCGCGGAATCCATTGCCACGATGGTCGACAGCGGCAAGACGGGGATTTCGCCGGCCTCGGCGGCCTCGCTTGCCGCTGTTGTCCTGGTGGGGCCGGTGGGCGCCGCCATCGTCGGTATCGCCTCAGGGCTGGTCATCCGAAGACAGAACCTCGTCAAGCGGCTCTTCAACGGAGCACAGTTCGTCATCGCCGGATACGCCTCGGGAACAGTGTTCCAACTGCTGGGCGGAAGGATGGGCGTCCCGGAACCGGAGATGTTCCCGTGGATCCTCCTGCCCTTCACCGGTGCGGTACTGACGTTCTCGCTATGCAACACCCTGCTGATGGCCGGGCTGATGTGGTCGCTGGGGGAGCTGCGGCTGAAGCGCCCCCGCCACATGCGGTGGCGGCCGCTGGCCACCCTGGAGCTCTCCTCGATCGGCTACGCCATGCTCGGCCTGTTCATCGCCGCGATCTGGGGAGCGGTCGGCCCCTTCGCCGTGCTCCTCGTCCTGCTCCCGTTGTTCATCGCCCGCTGGGCGTTCGACCAGTACGTCTTCCAACAGCGCGCCCATGAAGCCACCCTGGCCACGCTCTGCCAGGCCGTGGAGACGAAGGACTACTACACCCGCGGACACTGCATGCGCGTGGCGAAGGCCGCCGCCATGATCGCGGAGGAGCTCGGCATGTCGGCCGAGCGCGTCCAGACGATGCGCTACGCAGGCATGCTCCACGACATCGGCAAACTCGGCGTCCCCACCAAAATCCTGCAGAAGGCCGGAAAACTCACCGAGGAGGAGTACGCGGCGATCCAATTGCACCCCATGCGCGGCTACGAGATCGTGCGCGAGATCGACTTCCTCGACGAGGCGCTCGCCGGCATCCTGCACCACCATGAACGCATAGACGGCGGAGGCTACCCCAAAGGCCTGGCGGGCGAGGACATCCCCGAGGCGGCCCGACTGGTCTCGGTGGCCGACGTCTTCGACTGTTTGACGTCCACCCGCTCGTACCGGAAGGCGTGGAGCACGGAAGCCGCCATCGCAGAGCTGCGCCGGTGCGCCGGCACCCAGTTCGACCCCCGGATGGTGGAGGCACTGGTCCGCGCCGTGGAACGCGAAGGCTGGGAGGTTCCCGACCTGGTCGAGCCGGTCGAGGACGCGTGCGAACCCTGCACCGCCCAGCCGGTCGGCGCCTCCGAAGCCGCCCCTGAAACAGTCCCGACAGGGGCTGCGCAAACCGCCGCAGACGGTGATACTCAGACCGACACTAACCTCACGGTCGGAGTCGTGGAAGAGACAACCGGATGATGAACAGCGCGCCGACCGTCGCGTCGCACATCCCCCAGCGTGCCCGCCATGGCAGACAGTGGCGGGCGGTCGGCTGGACCCGGCCGCTGCTGATCGGAGCGGCACTGGTCAGCACAGCGGTCTCCCTGCTGTGGACTGCGGTGAGCGGTTTCGAGCAGCCGCGGGTCGCCCTGGCTTTCGGGGTGCTGGTCGCGCTCGGTGAGTTCGCACGGATCACCCTGCCCGGAGGCCGGGAAGCCGCGCCTATCGCCACCGCCTCCGCCATGTCGTACGCCTTCCTCTTCACCATCATCGGCGACCCGGTCTCGCTGCCGAGTCCGCAGGTCGTCGCGGTGGTCGCGGTCGGCATGGGCTTGGGCGAGCTGCCGCACATCCTGGTGGGCCGCCACCCTCAGTGGGGCGACCTCGCCCGCAGGTTCCTCAACATCGCGGTGACCACCCTGCTGTTCCGGCCCCTTATCGGGCACATCGACCTGGACGGTCCGCTGTGGTGGCTGAGCCTGCTCCTCATGGCCGCGATCGTGGTGGTGGTGTGGCTGGCCGACTCGGTGGCCGCCGCGGCGATCCGTGCCGACCGGATGCGGACCCGCTTCGGGGTCACCCTGCGCGACGAGATGCGCGCCCAGGTCGCCATCGGTATGGCCGTGGGAGCCTCGGCCATCCTGATGGCGCTCTCCGTCCACGTCATGGGGTTGACCACCTTGCTGGTGTTCACGGCCCCGCTGCTCGTCACCCAGGTGGCTTTCCGGAGGTTCGCGCAGATCCGACGCACCTACCTGCAGACGGTGCGGGCCCTGTCCCGGGTGACCGAGGTCGGCGGCTACGTGGAGGCCGGGCACTCCCGCCGGGTCAGCCGGCTGGCGCAGGGGATCGGCCGCGAGCTGGGCATGTCGGAGTCCACGCTGCTGGAGCTGGAGTATGCGGCGCTCATGCACGACATCGGTCAGCTGTCCCTCCGCGACCCCATCCCCAGCGGCGCCACCGTGCTGGCTTCCCCCCGGGAACAGCGCAGCATCGCCGAACTAGGCGCGGCGATCATCCGGGAGACCGGGGTGCTCGACGGTGTAGCGGAGCTGGTGCGCCGCCAGTGCGAGCCCTACCTCGGCGACGGCGAGGCTGGACCGCCCCCGCTGGGCAGCCGGATCATCAAAGTAGCCAACGCGTTCGACGACCTGGTCGGAGGTTCTACCGACCAGGAGCGTGTCGACGCGGTGCTGCAGCGGCTGCGCATGGACACCGGGCACGAATACGACCCGGTGGTGGTGGAAGCGCTGGCAACGGTGCTGCAACGTCCAGACTTCGACTGGCGGTCCGGCTGACAGCCCGCCGCCCAGACAAGGCGGGCTGGGAAGCAGCCTCGCCCCGCTGATCCGACGGGAGCGGGGTGCCCAGGGCGGGCCGCTGCGGGAAGCACTATCCTCAGCGCCGAAGCCGAGCCCTACCGGCAGGGACGGCAACAGACCACGAGAAAGGCAGGCCATGGCGATCGACCCCGGACTCACCGGTACCGCGGAACTGACGGTCACCACGGCGGACACCGCCGAGGCACTGGGCAGTGGAGACGTCCCCGTCTTGGGCACTCCGCGCGTGCTGGCGCTGGCCGAAGCCGCCACGGTCGCCGCACTCGACGGCCGCCTCGAGGCCGGCCACACGTCGGTAGGGGCCGAGGTGCACCTCAAGCACACCGCTCCCACCCCGGTGGGAGCGCAGGTGGTGGCCACGGCCCGCCTGGTCCGGGCCGAAGGGAGACGGCTGGTCTTCGAGGTCTCCGTCACCCAGGAGGGCCGGCAGGTGGCCGTGGGAACCGTGGAACGGGTCGTGGTTCCCCGGGAGCGCTTCCTGTCCGGGCTGCGCCCCGGGGAGTGACTCCGGCGGGGCCTAGACCCCCATGGTCTTGCGCGGGTAGACGTTCTCCGGGTCGGTGACGATGTTGACGAGATAGGGCACGCCGGAGTCGAAGGCCCGACGCAGCGCCGGACCGATCTCCGCGGGGTCGGTGACGAGCTCCCCGCCGCCGCCCAGCGCGGTCACCACCTGGTCGTAGCGGGTCTGCGGCGCCAGGTCGGCGAGCACGTCGTAGCCGTAGACCAGTTGCATCGGCGCTTTCTCCAGGCCCCAGATGCCGTTGTTGCCGCACACCATGACCACGGGCAGGTTGTGCCGGACGAGAGTGTCCACGTCCGCGAGCGAGAAGCCCAGCGCCCCGTCGCCGAACAGCGCCACCACCTGGGAGGAGGGGCGGACCAGTCGGGCGGCGATCGCATACCCCATGCCGGTGCCCAGGCAGCCGAACGGTCCCGGGTCCAGCCAGTTGCCGGGGCGGCGCGGCTGGATGTACTTGCCCGCGTAGGAGACGAAGTCGCCGCCGTCGCCGATCACGACCGCGTCGTCGTCGAGGATCCGGTTGAGCTCCCCGTAGATCCGTGCAGGGTGGATCGGGGAGGCGTCGCTGTCGAGGACTTCGCGGTCTTTGGCCGCGGTCGCCGCAGCGGCTTCGGCCACTTCTGTCCGCCACTGGGCGACCTCGCGCTTGGGCTTCGCCTGCTCGGCGAGGGCGCGCAGGATGGCCGACAGGTCGCCGGAGACCGCTCCCGCCAAAGTGAGGTGCGTGGCGAGCTGTGCGGGCGAGTCGGTGATGTGCACGGTCCGGGCCAGGGGAGCGCCGTCACGGCCGCCGAACAGGCCGTGGTTGAGCCGGAAGTCCAGCGGGGTGCCTACGACGATGACCAGGTCAGCGCGGCCCAAGGCGAGCCCGCGGGCCCGGGTGGCCAGCAGCGGGTGGCCGGCGGGGAGCACACCGCGGCCCTGGCCGTTGGTGACGACCGGGACGCCCAACTCCTCGGCTGCCTCCAAGGCGGCCTGCTCGGCGTGGTCCAGCCACACGTCAGAGCCGTACACCAGGACCGGCCGTTCTGCTTCGCTGAGCAGTCGGGCTACCGCGGCCACCGCGTCAGGGTCGGGGGAGCGGTCTTCCGCAGCGGCCTGTCCGGTGACGGTGATCTCGGCCTGGTCGTAGAGGCGGTCCATCGGGATGTCCAGGAACACCGGGCCCCGGTGCGCCGTGTTGGCGAGGGTGAACGCCTCGTCGAGCGCGGGGCCGATCTGGGCGGTGTCGTGGACCGTCCACGCGCGTTTGGTGATGGTGGTGAACAGCGGGGACTGGTCCAGTTCTTGCAGGAGGCCCTGCCCCCAGCGGTTGTCGGGCGCCCGGCCGCCGACGACCACCAGGGGGGAGCCGTTGAAGTGCGCGGTGGCTATGCCGCTCACCCCGTTGGTCACCCCTGGGCCGGCGGTGAGGGCCGCCCAGCCAGCCCGCCGCGTGAGTTTGCCGACGGCTTCGGCCGCGAAGACCGCGGTCTGCTCGTGGCGGACGTCGAGCAGGCGCATCGGAGGGTCAGCTTTGACCGCACCGTCGTAGATCGGGAAGATGTGCCCGCCGGAGAGCGTGAAGAGGGTGTCTACGCCGTGGTGGCGGGCGACCTCCACGGCGTGGTTGCCGCCGTGGCCGGTGAGTTTCCCGGAGAACGAGGGGGAGCCCATGGGCCGTCACGCTCCTTGGTTGTATCGCTGGTTAGGGCAGGGGGAGCCGCCCCACCCACTAAATTACCAACGAGTAGCACGAGTGGGTGAGGTGGTTCACACGTGCCGGTCCATGGGGAAGTGCGGGTCAGGCCCCTACGTCCGCTCCTTCGGCGGGCGGAGCCGGGTGACGAACTTGTACCGGTCGCCGCGATAGAGCGACCGTACCCACTCCACTGGATTGCCCTCGTCGTCAAAACTGTGCTGGCAGTGCAGGACCAGCGGCAGGCCGACGTCCACGCCGAGCAACTGCGCTTCTTTCGGGGTAGCCAGCACCGTCTCGATAGTCGCTTCCGCTTCCGCGAGGTGCACGTTGTAGACGGTCGCCAGCGCTTCGTAGAGCGAAGCATGCCGGTCCAGGCGGCGGCGTAGCCCGGGAAACCGGCGTGCGGGCAGGTGCGCGGTTTCCACAGCCATCGGCTCGCCGTTGGCCAGCCGCAGTCGTTCGATGCGCAGTACCCGGCCGCCGAGCCGGATCGCCAGCAGCCCGGCCAGCTCCTCATCCGCGTTGATGTAGCCCACGTCGAGAATCCGGGTGTCTGGCTGGAGGCCGTGCGAACGCATCTCCTGGGTGTAGCTGGTCAACTGCAGGACCTGGGTCACCTTCGGCTTGGCGACAAAGGTGCCCTTGCCCTGGATGCGCAGCAGCCGTCCCTCCACCACCATTTCGCTGAGCGCCTGTCGCACCGTCGTGCGGGACGTGCCGAATTGGGTCGCCAGCGTCCGCTCCGGGGGGACCGGGTTGCCCGCGGGCATCGTCTCGATCAACTGCAACAGCTGTTTTTTGACCTGGTAGTACTTCGGAACCCGGGGACTGTCCTCAACAGTTCGTTGACCCGTCACGTTGTTTTCCTCCACCACTCCCCGCCAGTTCGCCATTGGACGCATCTTCGCAGTGCCGGCGGTCCGGCACTGCGCCGGGCCGCCCCAACAGCGGCGACTGGTCTAGTCCAATGGTAGAAAAGTGCACCTCTTGAGTATGCCCTCACTCATGGGATGATTTGTGAGTGCCTCACCTCAGCGATCTCATCCGACGGTATACGGCGCTCAGCACCGCAGACCTGGAGTGGCTCCACGCCCTGGTTTCCGACTGGCAGTTGCTCGCTGACCTGTCGTTCGCAGACCTGCTGCTGTGGACGCGGCTGCGCGAAGACAACGGGTGGATCGCAGTCGCCCAGATGCGGCCGACCACCGGTCCGACCGCATACCAGGACGACCTGGTGGAGACGATCCTGTACGACGCGCCCGCTACTCCGGGCGAGGAGGACCCCGTGCCCCCTCCGATGCGGAGCAAGCGTGCGCTGATCGACCGGGCCTGGCGGGAGGGCCGGGTCTGCCGGGAAGGCGACCCGGACTGGTCAGGCGGAGTCCCGGTCCGGGAAGAGACGATCCCGGTGCGCCGGGAGGGGACCATGGTGGCGGTGATCCAGCGGAGCACCAACCTCAGCGCCGCGCGGACTCCCAGCCGTCTCGAACTCACCTATCTGCAGAGCGCGAGCGACCTCGCGCAGATGATCGCTGAGGGCAGCTTCCCGTTCAGCGACCAGGGCCCGCTCATGGTCCGCTCACCCCGGGTCGGGGACGGCCTGCTCCGCCTGGACCGTGAGGGCCGGGTCATCTACGCCAGCCCCAACGCCCTGTCCGCCTACCGCCGCCTCGGGCTCGCCACCGACCTCGTCGGCACGTCGCTGGCCCGGACCACCGTGGAACTGGCAGACGATCCCGACCCTCGGGACGAGTCCTTGAGCTGGACTGCGGGCGGCCGGGTCCCGCTCGAAGCCGAAGTGGAGGCCCGCGGCACCACCGTGCAGCTGCGCGCCATCCCGCTGATCGTCGGCGGGGAGCGGATCGGAGCCCTGGTCATGGTGCGGGACGTGACCGAGCTGCGGCGCCGGGAACGCGAACTGATGACCAAGGACGCGACGATCCGCGAGATCCACCACCGGGTGAAGAACAACCTGCAGACGGTTGCGGCCCTGCTGCGGCTTCAGGCCCGACGGCTGCAGAACCCGGAAGGGCGGGCAGCGCTCGAGGAGGCGGTGCGCCGGGTCGGCTCCATCGCGATCGTGCACGAGATGCTCTCCCACACCCCGGACGAGACGGTGGACTTCGACGACATCGCCGACCGGGTGATCGAAATGGCGGCGGAGGTGTCGTCCACCGACAAGGCGGTTGTGGGGCTGCGCCGGGTCGGCAACTTCGGCATGCTGTCCGCGCTGGTGGCGACCCCGCTCTCCATGGTCTTGGCAGAACTGGTGCAGAACGCGGTCGAGCACGGGTTGGAGTATGGTCCCGGCACTATCGAGGTGCGGGTACGCCGTCAGGCGCCAGCGCCGGGACCAGACGACGGTCGTCGAAGTACCGGACGACTCATCATCGAAGTCGTCGACAACGGAACGGGGCTACCCGCGGACTTCGACCTGGAAACCAGTAGTAGCCTTGGACTGCAGATCGTTCGGACCCTGGTGACGGGCGAACTCGCGGGCCGGATGGAAATGACTCCCCAAGAGGGCGGCGGCACCAAGGTCCTGTTGGATCTGCCGGTAGACCATGAAGTGCAGTACTACAACTGAGACAAGGGGGCAGATCAGACCGCGGTGCTCAACCGGGCAGCGGGACGCAGGGCGCGGCGGCGCTTGAGCGCGCGGCGCTCGTCCTCGCTCATGCCGCCCCAGACACCGCCGTCCTGGCCGGTTTCCAAGGCCCACTCAAGGCAGGCGGTGCTTACGGAGCAGCGACGGCATACTTCCTTGGCTTCTTCAATCTGAATCAGTGCCGGGCCAGAATTGCCGATGGGGAAGAAGAGCTCGGGGTCTTCGTCACGGCAGGCAGCGTGGTGGCGCCAGTCCATGCGGGTCACTCCTCACGGTGAGGCGGTCGGGGCGTCGGACTTGTGAAATACTTCACGAAGTAGGGTGCTCGGATCCGTCGCAAGTGGCGTATTGGACGGGTCCCGCTACCTTCTTCGTGCGCCCCACACGGGCGGCTGCCGTTGGTTCCGGCAGTCGCTGGGCGCGGACATCCCTGAAACACGACAGCCGGGCCTGGGCACCAACGGTTAACACGCCCGTAACGTGCGGCGGTACTTTGAGCGTGGCAGGGTTAAGAGAAGCTTTCAAGAGAGATGGAGCACTAAAGCGCGATCAAGGGTGTCGCGTACGTCACAAGTGCCCTGAACTGGGCTTTTATGTCGCCTTAAGCTACGATTCGTAACGCCTTCGGAACCGATCGGAAATTGACCTGTTGTCGGTGTCCGAGGTATTCTCCGTCGATTTGGAATGGTCTGGGGTGTTGTGACCGGATTGTGAACTCTGCGCAGTTGTGCCAGGTGCGGTAGCCGCGGCCCCGCGGCGGCACCCCTTTCGCGGAGAACATCATCCGCAGCACGTTGGCGGTCGTGATCGTGTCCACCCTGGTCAACGCGAACACGTCCAGGTCCAATTCGAAACGCGACCGAGGAGTCGGCTGCACCGGCGACGGCCCCGCATACGTCCACGGCGTCGTATTCGTCACCAGCACGAAAAACAGGTTCCGCACCGGAGGACGCCCCGGCACCTCCACGCTCAGCGAAGGATCCCCGCCCATCCCTCCGCGCAGGAACAGGCTCAACGCGATGGCGGTGTACAGGGCGGGGGTGGCCCGTCGCCCGCGCTGCCGCTGCCGCTCCACCTCATGGACCACCTCCGCGTCCCAGCCGAACCCCGCACAGAACGTGAAGTAGCGTCCGCCATCCGGTCCGTCGATGTGCCCCAGATTCACCGTGCGGCGTGACCCGCTGTGCAGCGCCTCCAAGACCGCGCCGGTGGCCTCCACGGGGTTGGCGGGAAGGCCCAGGGCACGGACGAACACGTTCGCGCTGCCCCCAGGCAAGGCAGCGTAGAGCGGGCGCTGCTTCGCAGGAAGCGCGAGAATCCCGTTGACCACCTCGTTCACGGTCCCGTCACCGCCGAAGCTGACCACCAGGTCATAGCCCTCTTCAGCGGCCCGCTGCACCAGTTCCCGCGCATGGCCCCGATACTCCGTCAACACCGTGTCCACCGCCATGTCGCTGGCGAGCGCACGGACAATGACGTCGCGCGAGCGGGGGGTAGCCGTTGTGGCCTGAGGATTCCCGATGAACAACGCGCGCACGCCGCCAGTCTATTGACCCTGCCGTCCAGCACGGTAGTGGACCGGAGACCGGTGCTGCGCGCCGAAGGTCCCGCAGAACAGGGGACCAAAGAGGCAGGTTACAGTGAAGCCGTGTCTCGACGACCGATCACCCTTCTCCTCGCGGCAGTGTGCGAAGGACTCCTCGGAGTGCTGCTGTTCATCCTCGGCGGCTACGTCCTGGTCAACACACTGCTCGGCAACGCGACCGACGTGAACTTCGCGCTCCCTCTCGCCGTGTTCGCCTTCGGCGGCAGCGCTGCGCTCTGCTATGTCGCCTGGGGCCTGTTCCACCTCAAGGAGTGGGCGCGCACCCCCATCGTGCTCACCCAGCTCTTCGCACTGGTGATCGCCTACTACCTGTGGACCAGCGACCAAGTCCACCTGAGCCTCGGGCTGGGGGCGTTTGCGGTCCTCACCCTGCTCTTCGTGCTCGCCCCGCCGACGACCGCCACGCTCTTCCCCCCGGAGGGCGCGGCGAAGAAGCAGAGATGACGAACCCGCGTCACAGCGGTGACGCGGGTAGGTCGTAGGCAAGGTCAGTCGTCAGCGGTGAGCGCCTGACGTAGCTGGGCGAGGGTGCGCGCCAGCAACCGGGACACGTGCATCTGCGAGATGCCGAGCTCCGCGGCGATCTGCGACTGGGTCATGTTGCCGAAGAAGCGGAGGAGCAGGATCTTCTTCTCCCGCGGCGGCAGACGCTCCAGGAGCGGCTTGAGGGACTCCCGGTACTCCACGCCCTCGAGGGACTCGTCCATGATCCCCAACGAGTCAGCGACCGCGGGAGCGTCCTCATCACCGTTGTCTGGCGCGTCGAGCGAGACCGTGGAGTAGGCGTTGGCCGACTCCAACCCTTCGAGCACCTCTTCCTCGGACATCTTGAGGTACTCGGCGAGCTCGGCAACCGTGGGCGCCCGGCCGTGCCGCTGGGACAGTTCGCTGACGGCCTTGGTCAGCGAGAGCTTGAGCTCCTGGAGACGGCGCGGAACCCGTACCGCCCACCCCTTGTCCCGGAAGTGCCGCTTGATCTCGCCGACAATGGTGGGAGTGGCGTAGGTGGAAAACTCCACCCCGCGGCTCAGGTCGAAACGGTCGATGGACTTGATGAGCCCGATCGTGGCCACCTGGGTGAGATCGTCGAGCCACTCACCCCGATTACGGAATCGCCGGGCGAGGTACTCCACGAGAGGGAGGTGCAGTTCGACGAGTTCATCCCGGATGCGCTGGCGCTCCGGCGAGTCTGGGTCGAGTTCTCCCAGACGTTCGAATAGCTCCCGCGCACGGGCCCGGTCAGGCGTCGAGTGTTCTGTTTGCGCCGTCAGAGCGGGCCCCCTTTCACTCACACCGACTCCACCGGGTTGCGGCGCTTGTACAGGACGATCGATACTCGGTCATCAGAACCGACGACAGCGTCCACGTCACCGGCCAGCGCCGAGAGTACGGTCCACGCGAACGTGTCGCGTGCCGGTAGTCGCCCGTCTGAGGTGAGCACCGAGACACTGATGCGCATCCCGTCCCCGGTGAGTTCGAACTCCGTGGTCAGATCTGTACCGGGTAGCGCCTGGGTGAGGAGCATCGCGCACGCCTCATCCACACCGATGCGCAAGTCCTCGATCTCATCCAGGGTGAAATCGAGGCGGGCGGCGAGTCCAGCCGTGGCTGTGCGGAGCACGGAGAGATAGGCGCTGTCCGCGGGCATGCGGACGGTCACCGTGTCTCTTACACCCATGGCGTCCGCCGTCGGTACAGCGGTGTCGTTGGTCACGTCCCTCCTTAAGGGAAGCGAGATTGCCGCTTGTAAGCAATCTATCTTGTTCCCCCCTGGTCCGTGCCAGGTGCACACTGATCTGTGGCGACCACGGACGGTGACAATCGGGAGGGTACTGCCGAAACCGCACGGGAAAGCGAAAATTTTTGCGATATCAGTGTCCGGACGTCCGTGAGCGGGGGAATTGCTGCTCCGGGCGCGGCCGGGACAGCGGCAGCAACCCCCCGCAGACAGCGGAAGCCTGCCGGGTGCTTCCCGCTGGGTCACTGCTGGCCGAGGGCGGTCAGCGCCTCCCCGGTGAGCCGGTAGACCGTCCACCCGTCCATCGGCACCGCGCCAAGCGACTTGTAGAACTCGATCGCGGGCGTATTCCAGTCGAGCACCGACCACTCCAGCCGACGGTAGCCGCGGGCTACGCAGATCCGCGCCAGTTCGGTCAGCAGCGCCTTGCCGTAGCCGCGCCCCCGGAACTCAGGGCGTACGTACAGGTCTTCCAAGTAGATGCCGTGGCGTCCGGTCCACGTGGAGAAGTTGAGGAACCACAGGGCCATGCCCACGACCATCGGGGAACCGTCCTCGGCGGTGTGCTCGGCGACGTGCGCGAAGACCGCCGGGTTCGGGCCGAACAGCGCGGCAGCGAAGTCCTCTTCGGTGGCTGTCGCGGACTGGGGCTCCTTCTCATACTCCGCTAGTTCGCGGACCAGCGCGGTGATGACGGGAACGTCGTCAGGCCGGGCCGGACGGATCACAATAGACCTCGCAGCGGATACTCGGGAAGGACGATCTGACCACGCGGCCCCGCACCAGGGGTGATGCGGAGGGCGGCCGCGGGCCGCGCGGACCCCGCACGACGGGGCGGGCGGCGCGGCACAAGAAAATCACGCTGGGACACGATACCCGAGCGTTCTCCCGCAGAATGCCCCGATGCCCTTGCCACCAGGCGGTTCCGGGGCGGACGCGGACCTAAGGTGCACCCGGTGCAAAGCCCACTTGTGGGGTGAGAGATATCAATGGTCCCCTCCTGGCATAGGTCTCCGGGACACCGTTGTGAGATGATGAAGCCACGGGCCACCCCCCGTACCGCTGGCAGCGCTTCCGCACAACCGTTGCGGAGAGTCTGACCGCCGCAACCGATCAAGCCGATCGGTGTGGACGTGTCCCACAAACCGCATCTTCGACCCTCTCCGCTCGCTGCTTCCCATCGCACACTGTCCCCGTCAACGTGGATGGGGACGCGCACGGATTCATTGAGGGGTTTCTACGTGACCAGCGACCGCAGTTCCCGGCTTGACGACGATCCCGCATTTGCTCTCCACCGCGGGGGCAAGCTGGAAGTCCGCTCCACCGTTGAGGTCAACGACCAAAAGAGCCTGTCCCTGGCCTACACCCCGGGTGTGGCGCGTGTCTGCACCGCCATCGCGGACACCCCGGAGCTGGCGGATACCTACACCTGGAAGAACAACGTTGTCGCCGTCGTCACCGACGGTACGGCCGTGCTCGGCTTGGGGGACATCGGCCCGGAGGCTTCCCTGCCCGTCATGGAGGGCAAGTCGCTGCTGTTCAAGCAGTTCGCCGGGATCGACTCGGTGCCTATCGCGCTCGCGTGCACTGACGTCGACGAGATTGTCGAGACGGTGGTCCGCATGGCCCCGTCCTTCGGCGGCATCAACCTGGAGGACATCTCCGCGCCCCGCTGCTTCGAGATCGAACAGAGGCTGCGGGAGCGACTCGACATCCCGGTCTTCCACGACGACCAGCACGGTACGGCCATCGTGGCGCTGGCCGCGATCCGCAACGCGGCCCGGGTCACCGGCCGCGAACTCAGCGACCTGCGCGCGGTTGTCTCCGGCGCAGGGGCGTCCGGGATCGCGGTCTCCCGCATGCTGATCCGGGGCGGGATCGGCGACATCGCGGTGGCCGACAGCAAGGGCCTGATCTACGAGGGGCGGCCCGGGCTCAACAAGTACAAGGCGGAACTGGCGGCCATCAGCAACAAGGCCGGTCTGCAGGGTTCCATCGAGTCCGCGCTGGCCGGAGCAGACGTGTTCGTGGGCCTGTCCGCGGGCGAAGTGCCCGAGGAGGTCGTCGCCACCATGGCCGACAACGCCATCATCTGCGCGATGGCCAACCCCAACCCTGAGGTCCACCCCGATGTGGCCCGCAAGTACGCGGCGGTCGTGGCGACCGGGCGCAGCGACTTCCCGAACCAGATCAACAACGTGCTCGCCTTCCCGGGTGTCTTCCGCGGGGCCCTGGACGTGCGGGCCACGCAGATCACCGAGAACATGAAGCTCGCGGCGGCCACCGCGCTGGCCGACTTGGTGGGCGACGATCTCGCCCCCGACTACATCATCCCCAAGCCGTTCGACGAGCGGGTCGTCCCGGCGGTGGCTGCCGCAGTGGCCGACCAGGCCCGCAAGGACGGCGTGGCCCGGGCCTAACCGGAGGGCCGGAGGAGAGAGCGTGCGGCCCTGAGGCAATCCCTCAGGGCCGTTCCCGCGCCGGCGCGGCTCACTCCGTGCTGCGCGGTGTCTGCTCCTTGTCCGCGTTGTCTGTGGCGCGCGACGCAGAGTCCGTCGGCGGGGGTCCCCAGCGGGCAGCGTCGCGGCGGATGATGTCGAGCGTCTCGTCCAGGATGCGGCGCAGGTCCGCGATCGCGGCCTCGCTGATCCCGCCGGTTTCGCGGATGATGTCGCGGACCCGGTGGGTGAAGTCGTGCAGGATCCGTTCGAACCCGCTGCCTGCGGCGCGGTCCTTAGGCCCTTTGGGCCAGACCCAGCCGAAGGTGTGGGCGAACTTCTCCCACTCGCGGTTCCACGCAAACCCGTGCTCGCGCTCCCTGTCCCGGCGCTCCTCCTGCTCGTCAGCGGCCCGGCTCCAGACGTCGTCGGCACCGGTCTTCGCGCTCTCCTGCCGCTCCGAGCGGCTCCGCCGCGTGTGCTGGGCGGCGGCCTTCAGCTCTTCGCGCAGGTGGCTGATGGTGTCGCGGACGTCGCGCTGGACCGCCTGGGCGATGTCCCGCACCGATTCGGTGATCTGCCGTTCCAGGTCTTCGAGGTCCCGTTCCCGTTCCCGCAGTTCTGCGCGGCCCTTGTCGGTGAGCCGGTAGACCTTGCGCCCGTTGACCTCTTCGTGGGTCACGAGCCCTTCCTCTTCGAGGCGGGCCAGGCGCGGGTAGATGGTTCCGGGCGACGGCGAGTAGATCCCCAGGAACCGGTCCCGCAGCAGGCTGATGATCTCGTAGCCGTGCCGGGGGCTTTCGTCCAGCAGTTTCAACAGGTACAGGCGGAGTCGGCCGTGGCCGAAGATGGTGGTCATGCGTCCCCCTTCGGGATCGCGGCTGGCGTGTCGGCAGCCCGGCGCAGCAGCGAGGTGGCGCCGGAGACAGTGGTCGTGGTGATCGTGGCGGGGTCGATCCCCGGGCCGATCGTTCCGCTGAGCCGGGTGAATCCGCGCGTGCTCTGCCGGTCCAGGCCGAACGCGGAGTCCAGGCGCCCGGTGGCGGAGCGCAGCTCGACCGTGGCCGAGGTGTCGGCCGGCACCCGGAGCGCGATCTCACCGGAGATGCTTCCCAGAGTGACCCGGGCTGCAGGAGCCAGGTCGATGTCGGCGAGGAGTTCCCCCGAAGCGGTTTTGGCAGACAGTTCGGAAAGCTGGCCGCCCGCGATCTCCAGGTCGCCGCTGACGCTCTTGTAGCCGAGCCGGCCAGTGAGGTTGCGGGCCTCCACATCTCCGGAGACCGTGTTGATCTCCGTGTCCCCGCCTACCCCGTCCAGGGTGATGTCTCCGGAACCGTTGCGGATCTGGGTTTTCGCGGTCAGTTGGGCCACCACGATCGAGGCGGTGGCCGCGGTGACCTCGACCGGGCAGTCGCGGGGAATGCGGAGGTTGATGGTGGCGCTGCGCCGCGGCAGGCCGCGGTAGCTGCCCAACTGGATGGGGCGCAGCCGTTCCAGGAGCCCGTCCCGGGTCAGGTCGGCGTAGGTGATGGTGAGGATCCCGGCTTCGTGCGAGACGAGGAGCGGCTCCCCGGAGATTTCGGAGATCTCGAAGGTCGCCGGGTCGTCGGTGGGCAGGATGTTGACGTGGCCGCCGACGACGCGTACCCGCAGGGCCACGATCCCGTCCAAGGTATGTGTGGTTGGTCGGTCGATGGTCCACCGTGCCATCGCGGTCCCCTTCTCATCGGCGTCTCTGAAAACACGATATGTCGCGATGGCGGTGCTCTCAAGATATGTCGTGAAATACCAGGGGGTTCCCTGACCCGCCCTCAGGGAGCTCCCTACCCCGGCTTCGGAACTACCCGCATGAGCCCGGGAACACGTAAGGCCCCGGCCGAGTCGGTCCGGGGCCTTACGTCGACGATGTCGCGCTACTCGTCGTCTTCGTCGCTGCGGGCCAGCCACGTGGCCAGCCGGTCAACAGCGGTCTCGAACTCCGGGTTCAAGTCGGTGAAGATGCGCAGTTGCTCGGCGAGCCACGCCAACGTGACTTCCTCCTCACCGCGGCGCTTCTCCAACTCCTCGATACCGCGATCGGTGAAGTACATCGGTACCTCGCCTCTACTCGGTCGGCGGGAAGACCGTGTTCACCAGGGCCTGCTGCTCCACCTCGTGCCGCTTGGCGGAACCCGTGGCAGGAGAGGAGCTCGCCGAACGCGAGATCCGGGTGAACGGACGGTCGAGCTGCTCGGCGAAGACCAGCGCCACAAACGGCCACGGCCCCATGTTCGCCGGCTCCTCCTGCACCCACAGCACCTCGCCCGCGTTGGGGAACGACCGGAGCTGCTGGCGGATCTCGTCGATCGGCAGCGGGTAGAGCCGCTCCACCCGGATGATCGCGGTGTGCTGGTCACCGGTCCGCTTCCGGGCCGCGTCCAGCTCGTAGTAGATCTTGCCCGCGCACAGGATCACCCGCCGCACGTCCTCCGGAGCGATGCCGCTGGTGTCCGGGATGAGCGGACGGAACGATCCGGAGGTGAACTCCGACACCGCCGACACGGCCGCCTTGTGCCGCAGCATCGACTTGGGCGTGAACACGATCAGCGGGCGCCGGTACGGCGACTTCACCTGCCAGCGCAGCAAGTGGAAGTAGTTCGCCGGCGTGGTCGGGATGGTGACCGTCATGTTCTCCTGCGCGCACAGTTGCAGGAAACGCTCGATGCGCGCCGAGGAGTGGTCCGGCCCCTGGCCCTCGTAGCCGTGCGGCAGCAGCAGGGTCACGCTCGACTTCTGGCCCCACTTCTGCTCGCCCGAGCTGATGTACTCGTCGATGACGGTCTGGGCGCCGTTGACGAAGTCACCGAACTGGGCCTCCCAGGCCACCAGGGCGTCCGGACGCTCCAAGGAGTAGCCGTACTCGAAGCCCAGGGCCGCGTACTCGCTCAGCAGCGAGTCGTGCACGTGGAACTTGGCGGTGCCCCGGTCGAAGACCTTGAGCGGGGTGTACTCCTCGCCCGTCTTGCGGTCCACGAGGACGGCGTGCCGCTGGCCGAACGTACCGCGGCGGCTGTCCTGGCCGACCAGGCGCACCGGGTGGCCGTCGATCAGCAGCGAACCGAACGCCAGCGTCTCGGCCATCGCCCAGTCGATCGCGTTCTCCTCGACCATGCGGACCCGCCGCTGCAGTTGCGGCAGCAGCCGCGGATGCACGGTGAAGCCCTCGGGGAACGTGACCTGGGTCTCTGCCACCCGCTTGATGACCTCTTCGCTGACCGCGGTCGGGGTCGCGGAGTGGTCGATCGGGGCCTCGGTGAACACCTCGGGCTTGATGACCGAACCCGGTTCGATCGGCTTCTTGGCGGCCTCGCGGGTCTCGGCGAAAGCGCGCTCCAACTGCTCCTGGTAGTCGCGCAGCGCCTCCTCGGCCTCCTCCAGCGTGATGTCGCCGCGGCCGATCAGCGCCTCGGTGTACAGCTTCCGGGTGGACCGCTTGGCGTCGATGATGTCGTACATCAGCGGCTGGGTGAACGAGGGGTTGTCCGCCTCGTTGTGCCCGCGCCGCCGGTAGCAGACCAGGTCGATGACGACATCCTTGTTGAACTCCTGGCGGTAGGCGAACGCCAGCCGTGCCACCCGCACCACAGCCTCCGGGTCGTCCCCGTTGACGTGGAAGATCGGCGCCTGCACCATGCGGGCCACGTCCGTCGCGTACACGCTGGAGCGGCTGTCCTTGGGCGAGGTCGTGAACCCGACCTGGTTGTTGACGATGATGTGGATGGTGCCGCCGGTGCGGTAGCCGCGGAGCTGCGACAGGTTGAGGGTCTCGGCGACCACACCCTGGCCCGCGAACGCGGCGTCGCCGTGGATCAGGATCGGCAGGACCGTGAAGCCCGTGGCCCCCTTGTTGAGGATGTCCTGCTTGGCCCGCACGATACCTTCGGCGACCGGGTTGACCGTCTCCAGGTGGCTCGGGTTGGCCGCCAGGCTGATCGCGATCTTCTCGCCGGTGATCGTGGTGAAGGTGCCCTCGGTACCGAGGTGGTACTTGACGTCACCCGAACCGTGGGCGCTGCGCGGGTCGAGGTTGCCTTCGAACTCGCCGAAGATCTGCGCGTAGGACTTGCCGCAGATGTTGGCCAGCACGTTGAGGCGGCCGCGGTGGGCCATACCGATGACGACCTCGTCCAACTGGGCTCGAGCCGCCTTGGTGATCACCCCGTCCAGCAGCGGGATCAGCGATTCTCCGCCCTCCAGGGAGAAGCGCTTCTGGCCCACGTACTTGGTCTGCAGGAAGGTCTCGAACGCCTCAGCGCTGTTGAGCAGCTTCAGGATGTGCAGTTGCTCTTCCCGGCTGAGCTTCTCCGGCTCCCGCTCCACCCGGGCCTGGATCCACTCCCGCTCCTCAGGGCTTTGGATGTGCATGTACTCAATGCCCACGGTGCGGCAGTAGCTGTCCCGCAGGATCCCCAGGATCTCGCGGAGCTTCATCACCGGCTTGCCGCCGAAGCCTCCGGTGGGGAACTCGCGGTCCAGGTCCCACAGGGTGAGGCCGTGCTCGAGGACGTCCAGGTCGGGGTGGCGGCGCTGCTTGTACTCCAGCGGGTCCGTGTCGGCCATCAGGTGGCCGCGCACCCGGTAGGCGTGGATGAGCTCCTGGACGCGGGTGGCCTTGTCAAGCTGGTTGTCCCGGTTAACCGAGATGTCCTGCACCCAGCGGACCGGCTCGTAGGGGATGCGCAGCGACTCGAAGATCTCGTCGTAGAAGCCGTCCTCGCCGAGCAGCAGCTGGTGGATCCGCCGCAGGAACTCTCCGGACTCCGCCCCCTGGATGATGCGGTGGTCGTAGGTGGAGGTCAGAGTCATGACCTTGCTGACGGCGAGCTCGTTCAAGGTCGCCGGAGAAGCGCCCTGGAACTCGGCCGGGTACTCCATAGCACCCACGCCCAGGATGGTGCCCTGGCCCGGCATCAGCCGCGGCACCGAGTGCACCGTGCCGATACCGCCCGGGTTGGTCAGGGTGATAGTGGTGCCCTGGAAGTCGGCCACGGTCAGCTTGTTGCTGCGCGCCTTGCGGACAAGCTCCTCGCAGGCGGACCAGAACTCCTTGAAGTTCATGGTGTCGGCAGCTTTGATGTTCGGCACCACAAGCTGCCGGGAGCCGTCCGGTTTGGCGAGGTCGATCGCCAGCCCGAAGTTGACGTGCTTGGGCTTGGCCACGGCGGGCTTGCCGTCGATCTCGGTGTAGGAGTAGTTCATCACCGGGACCGACTCCAGCGCCTTGACCATGGCGTAGCCGATCAGGTGGGTGAAGGAGACTTTGCCTCCCCGCGCGCGCCGCAGGTGGTTGTTGATCACGATGCGGTTGTCGAACAGGAGTTTCACCGGCACCGCGCGCACGCTTGTGGCGGTAGGCAGGGTGAGGCTGGACTCCATGTTCGCGGCGGTACGGGCCGATGCACCACGCAGCCGTTCCTGGGACACCGCGAGTGCATCGTCAGAGCCGTCGGGGGTGGTGGCTGTGGCGGGCCGGGCGGCCGCCTTCGATGCCGCGGCTCTGACCGCGCCGCCAGCACCGTTGCCGGCTACGGTGCTCTTAGCAGGGGAGGTTGACCCGTCGGCGGCGGTTCCGGACTTGTAGTCCGCGAAGAAATTCCACCATGCCTTATCAACTGAGTTGGGATCGGCGAGGTACTTTCGGTGAAGCTCGTCGACCAGCCACTCGTTGGGGCCGAAATCTGTCAGGGGTTGAGACGCCTCAGACGACACGGCGGAGATCGCCCTCTTCCGCAGCTCGTTTGTGTATGGGTGGTGAGACGGGTGTCCAGTCAGAGGGATGTGGCTGTACTCCGTATGACTGCACTAGGGCATGCCCAGCAGACCGTCTCGTGGTAACAGGCTACTTTGCCAGAGGCGCCTACGGCACCTCTAGCAGGGTGCCACGCTGGGATATACCTAACATTTATTCACAAATCAAGGGTAGCCCCAGATGGACAGGTCAGCAGCCACGTGCGGGGAGCGGATTCGGGCGGCGTTGTGTCCAGGATCCCCGCCTCTAATGGCGGCTAATCTGTGATCTGATTCACATTTTTGCACAGGGTGGAAGAGCTGGTCGGATCAGCCTCTGCGCGAGCCCGCCTCCGCTGCCAGAAGAGTGTCCTCGCCGGCCGGGAAACCCTGGATTCGGGACGGAGCCGGGCAGCAGAAGCATCCGGGAAACCCGGATAAAGACCCTCTTTCTCGGATGCGCTGCCCGACAGCGCATGCCGGACCGCGGACAGTGCGCTGCCCGCCCTATCGAGCCGCGACGATCGTCCCACAATCCGCATCCCGCAAACAACGGCGGAACATCGCGCGGTGGTTCATCCCCGACGCGACACCATCGGCCCTGCGCCCCGCCCACGTCTGCGGTGCAGCCCGCACCACCCCGGCAGCGCAGTCGTCGCCCTGGCCCGGCGGTCCACCACCTCCACCTTGCGGAGACGACGAAAACGGGTTGCTCGGTCACGAAAACACCGGAGAGATCCCGGCAGCACGGTGAAAACGGCAGTGGTGCCCGAAAGAAAAGCACGGATCGGTGTGTTTCGCTGCGTTTCCCCCTACTTGAGAGGGCTCCGCTCTTAGCATGCTGCCACGGAGGTGGGGGCATGAAGATACGAGAATTCGGTGAGTTGGAATCCGCCATTATGGACGCCCTGTGGAAAGCGGACCGTCCGCTTTCCGTGCGCGAAATACGCGAAACCATGACCTACCGGAGGAATATCGCCTACACGACCGTCATGACCGTCGCGAACATCCTCGTCAACAAGGGGATCCTGGACCGCGAGAAAGTGGGGAGAGCATGGCGGTACCAGCCCCGGGAAAGCCGTGAGGAGCACACAGCGCGCATCATGAGCGAAGTACTGCACTCCGGAGGAGACCGCGGGGCCACCATGATCCGTCTCATCGAACAGTTCAGCGACGAAGAGATGACCCGCCTGCACGAAGCGCTCTCAGAAATGCGAATACGGCGGGGGATCGCCTCATAAACTCCCGTGCGGGATAGCAGAAAACCTCACGGTCCTCTCCGGAAACGGAGGAAAGCGGATTAAGGTAAGGCCGTGAGTGAACCCCTAGTAGCGCGGATGGCCGCATTCGGCGAGACCATCTTCGCTGAGATGACGCGGCTTGCAGAGCACACCGGCGCGATCAACCTGGGGCAGGGCTTCCCGGACACGGACGGGCCGCCCTTCCTCCTCGCGGAAGCCGCCCGGTACCTCACCGAAGGCGTCAACCAGTATCCCCCCGGGTACGGGCGGGAAGAACTCCGCACCGCCATCGCCGCGGACCGGCAAGAGCGCTACGGCCTTGCCTACGACCCCGCAACCGAGGTGTACATCACTGTTGGAGCCACCGCGGGCATTGCGGCGAGCATCCTCGCCCTCGTCGAACCGGGCGACGAAGTGGTGCTGTTCGAGCCCATGTACGACTCCTACTCCGCGGTGATCGCGCTCGCCCACGGAGTGCGCCGCCCGGTTACGCTCCGGCCGTCCCCCGACAACGGCAGGTACACCTTCGACCCGGACGAACTGGCCGCCGCGATCACCCCCCGCACTCGGGCGATCATCGTCAACACCCCGCACAACCCCACCGGCACCGTGTTCACCGCCGACGAGCTGGCGTGGATCGCCCGGCTGTGCCGAGAGAACGACCTCGTCGCCGTCACCGACGAGGTCTACGAGCACCTGACCTTCGACGGGACACCCCACCTGCCGCTCGCCGCCCTCCCCGGCATGGCCGAGCGCACCCTGAGCGTCTCCTCAGCAGGGAAGACCTTCTCCGTCACCGGGTGGAAGATCGGCTGGGTCACCGGACCCGAACCCCTGGTGCGTGCCGTGGCCACGGTCAACCAGTACCTCACCTTCACCGCCAACGGCGCCCAACAGCTCGCGGTCGCCACCGCGCTGCGCCACGGCATGGACTGGGTCTCCGAGCAGCGCGACGCACTCCACGCCAAACGCGACCGGTTAGTGGCCGGATTGGCTGCCGCAGGATTCCAGGTGCACCCGCCCCAGGGCACCTATTTCGTGATGGCGGACATCCGCCCGCTCGGCTACGACGACGGCCTCACCTTCGTCCGCACCCTTGCCCGCCGCGCCGGGGTCGTGGCCATACCGGCTCAGGTCTTCTACGCCGACGAACGCCACGGCCGCCACCTGGTCCGGTTTGCTTTCTGCAAACGCGACGACGTGCTGGACGAGGCAGCCGCTCGGCTCCGCGCATGGGGCGACCGGTAGCGTACCCGCTCAAAGGAGCACCAGCAGTGCTCCCCGGGAACGGTTGACAACAACGGGAGGATCGCCGTGACCACACCCATGCCCGACCACCTCCTGCGCGTGGCCGAGAACACCAAAGGCTTCATGCCCACCGATGAAGGACTGGTCCTGTACGAGACCGCGCTCGCCTACGCGCCCCTAGGACCCGTGCTGGAAATCGGCACCTACTGCGGGAAGTCCACCGTGTTCCTCGGCGCAGCCGTCCAACAGGTCGGCGGGGTCGTGATCACCGTGGATCACCACCACGGCTCCGAGGAACACCAGGTCGGCTGGGAATACCACGACCCCTCCCTCGTGAACCCCACGACCGGCAAACTGGACACGCTGGGCGCCTTCCGGGAAACCATGGCCGCGGCTGACCTGGAAGACCACGTGATCGCGATCGTGGGCCACTCCGCTGCGGTCGCGCGCCTGTGGAACACCCCGCTCGGCATGGTCTTCATCGACGGGAGCCACACGGAAGAAGCCGCCCAAGCCGACTACACCGGCTGGAGTCCGCACGTATGCGTCGGCGGAGCCCTAGTCATCCACGACGTGTTCCCTAACCCTGCAGACGGGGGACGGCCGCCCTATCACATCTACCGGCGGGCGCTGGAGTCGGGAGAGTTCGTCGAAGAACGAGCCCACGGTTCCTTGCGCGTCCTGCGCCGCAAACGGTGACAGGCGTCCCAGCGGGAAGAAACCGGGCACGGCACTCCGCCCCGGAATGGATTTCTGCAGATTTCTCCCGCAACTGGGGGAGTCTGCGGTGGTATACACAAAAGTGCACCAGGCGCACGTCTCGTCCGTGCGTGCGGCGCTGGGAAGAAGAAGCCGCGTGGCCGGGACACGGGCCGCGCTGAGGGCGCTGACGCTAAGACCGTGGCGGGGACGAGAACGGCTGACCACCTCCACCGTGCTTCGTCCTAGGGTTTACGTACCATCCGGGTGAGACCTTCCGCAGCAGCACCTGTTCACTGCGCCGGACCAGCACGCTGCTCACGGACGGGTGAGGGAAACCGTTGAACGCTTGGGCTGGTGGGCCAATGAGAACAGAGCACGGTGACTTCGTGCACTTGCCGACGATGCACTGTATGAGAGGTGAGGTGTCGCTTCCTGTCCTACAGGAGCCCGGATTTTCTTCGACCTGACCATAAGCACATCCCCGGAAGTCCGCAGGAGCGGACGGGGGGCGGGTCCGTCAGTAAGGGCCGGTATCGTAAGGCGTGAGGGAGCAGGCGGCCCCCAGTAACGCCTGTCTCAAAACGACCCTTTCGTGAACCCATCGCCCCCGTCTGCGCGTCAAACCGTTAGCGCTTGCAATGTGTGGGAGCGACGATGCCAGGGGGCGACGAACTGAGCGAGAGCAGTAGAGGCGACACCACTCCGCGCCCTGAGACCGAGGAAGCGACTGTCGCCGATTCTTCCGTAACGAACGACGATGTGAGCGTCGACGAGTCGGGCGTTGACGCTCGTGCTGACGATGTCGACGACGGGAGCGAACCCGAATGGTTCGCTTCCGCTGGGGAATCCCCTTACCTCGAGGCCAGCGCGTTCAAAGACAGCGGCAGTTTCTTTAGAGACAAGGTTGCCCGCAGCCTGGCCGAAGAGTACGGGATCGATCTCGACGACGCCGGAGACCAGGCCGCGGACTCCGCAGCCAGTAGCGGAGCAGACGGCCAGCAGGCCCAGGACGCAGACACGCATGCCGGGACCGCGTCTCCCGCCGAGGACACCGACCAGGCTGCAGCGGCTGCGGCTGGTGCAGAGGAGGACGAGGAGGCGACGGAGCAGCTCCGCCCGGCTGATGCTGTGGGCGGCGATTCTGGTGGTCTTGATGAGGCCACGGTGCAGATAACCCCGACAGATGCGGCGGATGCGTCTGCGGTGGACGAGGAAGGGACCACTGAACGGCTCAGCCCGCCGTCCTCCTCCGGCCCCGGGGCAGACGACGAAGCCACCGAACAGATCAACCTGCCGTCGTCGGCCGCGGCGGACGACGAAGAGACCACGGAGCGGCTCAGTCCGTCTGCTGCACGAGCGGGAGACGACGAGGCCACGGAACGGCTTGATGTGCCAGCCTCCTCTACCGCGGTGGATGCGGAGGAGACGACGGAGCAGCTCCGCCCGGCTGATGCTGCGGGCGGCGATTCTGGTGGTCTTGATGAGGCCACGGTGCAGATAGCCCCGGTAGGTGCGGTGGATGCGGAGGAGACCACCGAACGGCTCAGTCCGTCTGCTGCACGAGCGGGAGACGACGAGGCCACGGAACGGCTTGATGTGCCAGCCTCCTCTGCCACGGTGGATGCGGAGGAGACCACCGAACGGATCAGCCCCGTCACCCCCACCGGTCACGGCAGCGGCGAAGAGACCACGGTCCAGCTCTCCCCGGTAGAGGCAGCGCAGAGCCAGGCCGCACCCTCCACGACCGACCCCTCCGAGAGCACCAAGCTCGAAACCACCGCGGTCCTCCGCGAGAACCTGAAATCGCGGCTCCGGAAGCGCCCCCTCCGTCCGCGGTTCCGGAAGTCGGCTGCTGCCGCAGGCGGTGTGGGACCCGCCAGTCCGCCTCCCCCCACCGCCCCGTCGGGAACCTCGCACTCCAGCGGCCCCGCGGAGAAGAAGGCACCAGCGAAGAAAACCAAGCGGAAGAAACCGTTGTGGTGGCGGATCACCCGCGCCGGACTGATCGTCATCGTGCTGCTCGTGGGGCTGGTGACCGGCGCATTCGCCTACGCCTACTCGATGTTCGAGGTCCCCGACGCAGCCCAGGCCGACGCGACTGCGCAGGGCTCCATCTTCTACTACGCCGACGGATCAGTCCTCACCGAACGCGGCGTCAACCGTAAACCGGTCTCCCTCGACGAGGTTCCCGAGCACGTCCAGAACGCCATCCTCTCCGCGGAGAACCGCGGGTTCTGGGACGAGCCGGGCGTGTCCATCACCGGTACGGCGCGTGCGGTGTGGTCCACCGTCACTGGAAAGCAGCTCCAGGGCGGATCCACCATCACCCAGCAGTTCGTCCGCAACTACTACGAAGGGCTCAGCCAGGAGCAGACCATCGAGCGCAAACTCAAGGAGATCATCATCGCGCTCAAGGTCGACCGCTCCCAGAGCAAGGAGTGGATCCTGGAGCAGTACCTCAACACCATCTACTTCGGACGGAACGCCTACGGCATCCAGGCGGCCGCGGAAGCCTACTACGACAAGGATGTCGGCGACCTCACGCCGGATGAGGCGGCGTTCCTCGCCGCAGCCATCCAGCAGCCCACCAAGTTCGGCTTCGCGGACAGCGACACCACTCCTGAGATGGAGAGCCGCTGGCAGTACGTGGTCAACGGCCTGGTGGACATGGGGTCGATCACTGAAGCCGAGGCGGCAGAGTACAAGTTCCCCAAACCCCTGCCGGAACGGCCGCAGGACAACATCGACCTCAGCGGCTACAAGGGCTACATGTTCCAGCAGGCCATGAAGGAGCTGGAGGAGCTCGGCTACACCGAGGACAACATCAACCGGGGTGGCTACGAGATCCACACCACCTTCGACCCCAAGCTGATGGAGCTGGCCTACGAAGCCGTGCAGGAGACCGTGCCCATCGACGACCTCCCCGAAGGGGTGCGGGTCGGGCTCAGCGTGGTCGATCCGAAGACCGGCGGGGTGCTGGCCTTCTACGGCGGAGAGGACTACTTCGAGAACCAGTACGACAGCGCGTTCCTCGGCACCGCGCAGGCAGGGTCGGCGATGAAGCCGTACGTGCTGGCCGCAGCCCTCAAGGAAGGGTTGAGCCTGCACACGGTGGTGGACGGCCGCGGCCCCCGGTACATCAACGGCACGCGGATCCAGAACGCGGGCAACGCCCCCGGTGGTCCGATGAACCTCATCCAGGCCACCGCGGTCTCCAACAACCTCGGCTACATCGACCTCGCTCAGCGGGTCGGACTGGAGAAGGTCGCGGAAACCGCCTACGCCATGGGGCTGCCCGAAGGAAGCATCGACCTGGTGCCGGTGCTGCCGTTGGGCGCCAACAGTGTGAGCCCCACCGACCAGGCGGGCGGCTACGCGACTTTCGCCAACGGCGGCGAACACATCGAGACCCACGTGGTCGCTTCCATCATCAACAAGGAAGGTGAAGAGGAACGCCCCGAGCCGAAACGCAACCGGGTGCTCACCAAGGAGCAGGCAGCAGACGCCACCTACGCAATGCGCCAGGTGATCACCTCCGGTACCGGAACGGCCGCCAACATTGGGCGTCCGGCAGCGGGCAAGACCGGGACCACCGACGGAAGCGTGGCCGCCTGGTTCGTCGGCTACACCCCGCAATTGTCTGCCGCGGTGGGCATCTACAGCGGCGACAACCAGAGGTTCTACGTGCCGGGCTGGGGCACCCTGTCCGGCGGTACGCTCCCGGCGACCGTGTGGCGCACGTTCATGCAGAAGGCGCTGGCGGACAAGCCGGTGGAGGACTTCCCGTCGCCCTCGTTCGGCGGATCCGCGCAGAACTGGGCGCCCCAGCCGGAGCCGAGCACGCCTGCGGACACCCCGCAGGACCAGGGCCCGAACCAGGACGGCCTGAACCCGGCGCCCGAGCCTGAAGTACCGCAACCGGCTCCCGAACCTGTGGTGCCTGAGCCTGTGGTGCCCGAACCGGTTGTTCCGGAACCCGTGGTGCCCGAGCCGGGAGGCCCGGATCCTGGTTTCCCGGGAGGGGGGCTACCTCCGTCAGGCTGATCAGGGGTGGGGGCCGTCTCGACAGTGGGGCGGCCCCCACCCTTTCACGTCAGGTCAGCGGCTAGGCGAGACCGGCTTCCGCGGGGAGCACGACCGGCTGGTCGCAGCACCCTTCGGCGCTCTGCTCCGCAGCCCTGGGGATACGGGTGAAGACCTGGGAGCCCGGCGTGGCCCCGCACAAGGCGTCCACCGCCAGGATGACCGCCGCCGTCGTCCACGTGCTGCGTTCCACCGGCCACCGCACGTCTTCGACGAACTGGTAGCCCGTCCAGTAGGCGCCGTCGTCCGGGTCGCGGAGGTGCTGGATCGAGGCGAGCAGTTCAGCACCGCGGTCCCGGCTGCCGATCGCTGCCAGGGCGAGCACCAGTTCGGATGTTTCAGCCCCTGTCACCCACGGCTGGTCGCTGACACAGCGGATGCCGAGGCCGGGGACGACGAACGTGTCCCAGCGCTCCGCGATACGTTTCTCCGCTCGGGCGCCGCGCATCGCCCCGCCGAGGATCGGGTAGTACCAGTCCATGGAATAGCGGCTGCGGTCAGCGAACACGGTTTCGTGTTCGCAGATCAGGTGGGCGAGGCGGGCAGCAGCCAGCTCCCAGTCCGGCTGGGGGTGGTCCAAGTGGTCGGCGAGCGCGATTGCGCAGCGCAGCGCATGGTGGATGCTCGCGCAAGCGGTGAGCAGCGCGTGGTCGCCGGGGGACCCGTCGGCGTCCCGCGCCCAGAGGATCTCGCCGCGTTCGGTGCGCAGGCCGAGCACGAAACCGATCCCGGCACGCACGGTGGGCCAGAGCCGTTCGAGGAACGCGTCATCCCCGGTGACCAGGAAGTGGTGCCAGACGCCGACGGCCAGGTAGGAGGCGTGGTTGGCTTCCCGCAGCGGGTTGACGACAGTGCCTTGCCGCAGTTTTGCGGGCCAGGACCCGTCCGGGTGCTGCACTGCCGCCAACCAGTCGTAGGCGCGCACCGCTGCCGTGTAGTGGCCGACGGTGGACAGCGCCATGGCGCATTCGATGTGGTCCCACACGTCGAGGTGCCCGCCGGGGAACCACGGGATCGCCCCCGAAGGCTCCTGGGCGTGGAGCAGGTAGGCGGCGCTGCGCGCGATCTCGTCGGCCCGGAGGACACCCGGCAGCTCGGGAAGGTCGTGCCGGTTCATCCGGTGTCCCCATCATTCCGGGGTTTACGCAGGTAGACCACGACGCTTTTGCCGATCAGCGGGTTGAGGAGGCGTTCGGTGACCCGGGTGATGCGGGGGGCTTTGAGCATGTCCCACACCAGAAGGTTGTGGTAGGCGCGGACGAGCGGGTGGGAGTCGTTGGTGGTGCCCACCGCGCATTTGAGCCACCAGTAGGGGGAGTGCAGGGCGTGCGCGTGGTGGTGCGGGCCGATGATGAACCCCGTGGCTTTGAGTTTGGCTTCCAGTTCCGCACGCGTGTAGATGCGGATGTGGCCGCCTTCGACGGTGTGGTACTCCTCGGACAGCGCCCAGCAGATCCGCTCCGGGAACCAGCTCGGCACGGTGACGACGGCGATCCCCCCGGGGCGGAGGACCCGGTACATCTCGGCCATGGCAGCGGTGTCGTGCGGGATGTGCTCCATGATCTCGGCCGCGATGACCCGGTCGAACGTGTTGTCGTCGAAGGGCATGGCGAGCGCGTCCCCGCGCACCGTCTCGGCGGTGGCCTCAGCGGGGGCTTCTCCTTCGGCGCGCATGGCGGCGAACATGGCGGAGACCGCAGCCAGGTCTTCCGCGTTCTGGTCGAAAGCCACCACGTCGGCGCCCCGGCGGTAGACCTCGAACGCGTGCCGGCCGCCACCGCAGCCCAGGTCCAGAACCCGGTGACCGGGGCCGACAGGAAACAGGGTGAAGTCGATGGTGATCAGGGAAGGCTCCTTCGGGTTGGTGTACCTGCGGTGTTCTGCGTCACACGCGTCTGGGGTGCGTTCCCCGGCCCCGGCTACGAGGCCGCGGCGGAGCGGTCTGCCCGGCCGCGCTGCGCAGCGTCGAGCGCGGCGGCGTAGTGGCGGGCCGTGTTCTCCGCCACGGTGCGCCACGTGAACTTTTCCTGGACGCGCCGCCAGGCGGCCTCGCTCATGCGGGCGCGTGCCGCGTCGTTGTCCAGCAGTTCGGCGATGGCCGCGGCGAGCGCTTCCGCGTCACCAGGCGGGACGAGGCGGCCTGCCCCGTCGTCTCCCACCACTTCGGGCAGGGCGCCCGCTCGGCTGGCGACGAGCGGCGTCGCCGTGGCCATGGCTTCCACTGCGGGCAGGGAGAAGCCTTCGTACAGCGAGGGGATCACCGCGATCTGGGCGCTGGAGAGAAGGCAGGCGAGCTCGGTCTCGTCGATCCCGCTGACGAAGGTGACACGGTCGTGCAGCGACAGTTCGTCGACGAGCTGTTCGGTGGGGCCGCCCGGCTGGGGTTTGCTGACGACCGTCAGTTCGATGTCCCGTTCGGTGGCGAGTTTGGCGACGGCCCGCAGCAGGACGGCGACGCCTTTGAGTGGACTGTCGGCGCTGGCCACGCAGACGATCCGGCCGGGTACGCGGGTGATGTCGGGGCGCGGGTGGAAGACTCTGGTGTCCACCCCGAGCGGGACCACGTTGATCACCGAGGGGCGGACCCGGAATTCGCGGGCCACGTCGTCCGCAGAGGACTGGGAGGGCACCAGGATGGACCGCAGCCGCCGGGCGACCCGGCCCTGCATGGTGACGAAGCTGTACCAGCGGCGTTTGGACCAGCGCTGCCAGCCGGTGGCGGACTCCAGTTCGATGCGGCGGTCCACGGTGATCGGGTGGTGGATGGTGGTGACGGTGGGCAGGATCGCCTGAATGCCGAGGAGGCCGTATCCCAGTGTCTGGTTGTCGTGGACCACGTCGAATTCGTGGCGGCGGGCCCGCAGTTCCCGGAAGGCGCGCAGGGAGAAGGTGAGCGGTTCCGGGAAGCCCGCGGTCCACATGGTCGCGACTTCCAGCGCGTCGATCCAGTCCCGCCATTCGCGCATCGGCGGCGCCTGGAAGGGGTGCTCGTCGTTGTACAGGTCCAGGCTGGGGACCGGGTCGAGGGTGACACCGTCGTCGAGCACGGGGTAGGGCTGGCCGGACAGGACGCGCACATGGTGTCCGAGCGCGGCGAGTTCGCGGGAGAGGTGCCGGACGTAGACACCTTGGCCGCCGCAGTGGGGCTTGCTGCGGTAGGAGAGCAGGGCAATGCGCAGAGGACGGTCAAGAGGCATGGGAACCCATCACAGGCGAGGAGGCGCGGGTCAACCCGCGGGTAGCGGGCTGGTCCGCGTACTCACGATGGCGGTGGAGTCGCTCAGGGCAGCGGGGACGTCGGGCGGTTTCGGGATGCGGTGCGGTTGCTTCTCGTTCCGACATTGTTGATAACCCACCTGTCCGTCACCCGCCTCGCATATTACCCACCAGTTCGCTTGCGGATCTTTTCCGGGGGTACGGGACCACCGGCCGCCGCAGGGGCGAGCGTATTCATTCGATCACACAGAGCGACGACTGTCGGGGATTTTCCGGGAGGAACCCCGCACATGCCACACGGGGGCGGCCTGGACCTCCAGGCCGCCCCCGTGGAGATGCGGGCGCGTCAGCGGTTGCCGTGCAAGCCGAGGAGCCCCAGGACTCCTTCGAGGAGCGAGATCACGCCGCTTCCCGGGCGGCGCGGCGGCGGGTCTTCCTGGGCGGGCTGGGCGGGAGCCGGTGCCGGCGCGGGGGCGGCAGGCGCCGTGGGAGCAGGCTGGGGCTGACTGGCCGGTTCCTCGCGCGGTGCCGGGGCAGGCTGCTGCGGAGCAGGCGCGGGAGGGTCGACCGTTGCCGCGTCTTCGCTGGCAGGAGGCGCTGGGTCGGGCTCTGCTGGCGGGGCGGCGGGTTCGGCAGTGTCGTCCTCGACGCTGTCCGGTGCCACCGGTTCGACGGGTTCTTCCGGTGTGGGCTCCAGTGTCGGCTCGGTGAGTTCGATGGAAGGCACCTTGCCCGTGTCCGGGGCGGCGCTCGCGGGGACGTGATCGGACATGGGGGCGACACTCACCCCGTCCACCGGGGGCGGGGTCCCGGCCGCGGTTCCGTTCCCGGGCCGGTTCGTGAACGCGCCCAGGCCCCACAGGCTGAATGCGACCAGCGCGGTGACGAGACCGGCGGTGGCGGGAACCAGCCAGCCGGAGAGCCGGTGCGGCTCCCCCGCAATAGCGCTGTCCGTGGTTTCGGGCTCGGCGGCAGCCGGGGAGGCGTCCGCCTCAGATGCGGAGGCCGCGGGGACGGCCGCGTCGGCCTGGACGGGCTCGGCTGCCTCCGCTTCCGCGCCGCGCGCCCCCGGCAGCGGGAAGCCGTTGGCTCCGAGCGGGCAGAGCAGGGCAGCAGCCTGCTCCCGCCGCGTGATTGCGGTGGCGTCCGAACAGTCGGCGATGACTCGGGCGCGCAGGGAACGCGGCGGGCCGGGCAGCGCGATAGAGCTCACGACCAGGGGAATGTCCGCGATGAACCACCGGGATCCTGGACTGCCGCCGGGCTGCTGCTCGGTGAGTAGGTCTGCGGCCTGCTGGGCTGCGGAGCGGCAGAGGTCGCTCACCGTTTCAGGGTCGAGGCCCAGGACGGCAGCGATCTGGGTGTGGGTCAGCCCGTGCCGCAGGGAGAGCTCCAGCAGTTCCCGCTGGCTGGGGAGGAGGGCGCTCAGCGCGGCAACGAAAGGCTGCTGCTCACTGTGGACGGTGAGGTGCGCATACGCGGGCTGCGCGGCGAATCCGTGCCGCTCGCAGGCGGCCCGGGCGAGCGCGAACAGCCAGGCCCGGAACAGGTCAGGATCGGACAGGCGGGGGAGGAGTTCGACGGCAGCCAGGAAGGTTTCGTAGACGGCTTCCGCCGCAGCATCCTCCTGCTCGGCGCCGAGCAGGGTCCAGCAGTAGCGGTAGAGCGCGGGTGCGAAAGCGTCGTAGCACCGTTCGTACCCTTCGCCCTGCCGCAGCAGCAGGGCGAACGCGTGGTCTTCGCTGATCTGCTGACGCTCCGGTCTCTGCGGCGCTGTCAAGGCCCCTCCGCTTGGATCGTTTCCCCTCACGCCTTCAGGTGTTACGGTCCGGCTCTAACCGCGGAAACTGAAGGTTGTTTGAGACGGTAGCGGACAAGGGCGGCATTGTCTTGGTTTCGTGGAATATTTGCCCAAAAAGGATGATGTGGGGGAGTGCTGCGGAAAAGCCAGTGGGATCCGGACGATTTCCACCGGATCCCACGTGGCTGGAGGGTTTTATTCGCCGCCGCGCGACGGTGAACCGATCGCGATCATGCGCTCCACCGAGGCGCGGGCCCGGGCTGCCACATCCTCGGGAACGGTGATTTCCGTGGTCCCGTCCCGCAGGGACGCCAACAGCTTTTCCGCGGTGATCATCTTCATGTAGTGGCACTCGGCGCGCGAGTTCACCGGTTCGAACACGGTCGACGGGTTGGCGGCGCGCAACTGGTGCAGCATGCCGGTCTCGGTCGCGATGAGGACCTTGCGTGCGGTGGTCTTCTCAGCGGCGCGCAGCATGCCTCCGGTGGAGAGCACTTTGACCCGCTCTTCAGGCACCATGCCGGAGGAAGCCAGGTAGAGCGCCGAGGTCGCGCAGCCGCATTCGGGGTGCACGTAGAGTTCGGCGTCGGGCTCGGCTTCGACCCGCTGCCGCAGGGTGTGGCCGTCGATCCCGGCGTGCACGTGGCATTCGCCCATCCACACGTGGATGTTGTCCCGGCCGGTGACCCGTTTGACGTGGGCGCCGAGGAACTGGTCGGGCAGGAAGAGGATCTCCCGGTCTTCGGGGATGGACCGGATGACGTCAGCCGCGTTGGAGGAGGTGCAGCAGATGTCGACCTCGGCTTTGACCGCGGCGGTGGTGTTGACGTAGGCGACCGCGACGGCGTCGGGGTGCTCGGCGCGCCACGCCCGGACGTCTTCGGCGGTGATCGTGTCCGCCAGGGAGCACCCGGCCGCGGGGTCGGGGAGCAGGACGGTTTTCTCCGGGGAGAGCAGTTTGGCGGTTTCCGCCATGAAGTGCACGCCGCAGAAAACGATGGTGCTCGCCTCAACGGTGGCTGCCAGGCGGGAGAGGGCCAGGGAGTCACCGGTGTAGTCGGCGACGTCCTGGATTTCGGGGCGCTGGTAGTTGTGCGCGAGGATGACCGCGTCGCGTTCTTTCGCTAGGCGGCGGACCTCGGCGGCCCACTCCTGTCGGGTCATCGTGTCCGCGGAGGTGGTGACCGTTGCCATGTCGGTGCTTCTTCCTTCAGATGGACCGGGGAACTGCCCGTTCGGGCAGGTGGGGTTCCGGTGGGTCGGCTAGTTTTTGTCTCATAGGCAAAAACTCAAGGCAGCCTAACATGATTCCCAATGGACAAAAGGAAGCGGGGGTGGAGTATGGACGGGGTCGGAGCAGATCCCGCGAATCTCGCCCAGGTGCGGCACCCAACTGAGAACACGTCCGGGACCGCCCACGAGGTGCTCGCTGTTGTCTTCCAGATCCGCCAGGACCGCCTCTGCGTCCTCATCTGGCAGCGCGGCCGTCCCCCCTACGAAGGGCTGTGGGCACTGCCCGGCGGCAGGCTCGGCGCCACCGAAGGCCTCGGCGAGTCGATCCGCCGCCAGCTCGCGCAAAAAGTCGACGTGCGGGAACTCGCCCACTTGGAACAGCTGCAAACCTGGGGCGACCCGAACCGCCACCCCCTCGGCCGCGTGGTGGCCACCGCTTATCTAGGGCTCGTACCCGCCGGGATCGACCCGCTCATTCCAGACGACACCCAGTGGTTCCCGGTGACCGACCTGCCGCCTATGGCCTTCGACCATGCGGCCATGGTGGGCGCGGCCCGGCAGCGGCTGCGCGCCAAACTCTCCTACACCAACATCGGATTCGCGCTCGCCCCACCGGAATTCACGATATCCGAGCTCTCCCGCTACTACCGGGCTGCCTTGGGGCACGACGTCACAGCCACCAACCTGCGGCGGATCCTGCTCCGCCGGGGGCAGATCGAAGAGACCGGGAGAAGCGTGCCCTCGGGACGGCTCGGAGGCCGCCCAGCCGCACTCTTCCGCTTCCGCACCCGCACGCTGGAGATCACCGACGCTTTCGCGGTGCTCCGCCCGCCGACGTGACCCCGCCACGCCTCGCCCCCACCAAGCGTGGGAAAAGCGTTGTGTTAGCGTCCCCTTTGTGATGATTCGCAGCGTGGTTTTCGACGTCGGCGAGACCCTCATCGACGAGACCCGGATCTTCGGCCGCTGGGCTGACCGGCTCGGAGTCCCCCGCCTCGCCTTCTTCGGCACCCTGGGCGGGGTGCTTGCCGAAGGCCGCCCGATGCTTGACGCCTTCCGGCTCGTCAAACCCGATTTCGACCTGGAAGCCGAACTCGAGGCGTGGCAGCGGGACGAACCCCACTCGCTGCGAGAGAACTTCGACGAGGCCGACCTCTACCCTGATGCCCGCCCCACCCTGGAACGCCTGCGCGGACTCGGCCTGCGGGTGATCATCGCGGGCAACCAGCCTCCCCAAGCCGCGGACGCGCTGCGTGCCATGGACCTGCCGGCGGAAGGCATCTACGTCTCCGCCCAATGGGGAGTGGCGAAACCGGAACGGGAGTTCTTCACCCGCGTGATCGACGTAGCCGGGGTGCCCGCCGAGGAGATCCTCTACGTGGGCGACCGCGTCGACAACGACGTGATCCCGGCCCGGGCGTCCGGGCTGCGCACCGCCCTGGTGCGCCGCGGCCCCTGGGGCTACCTGCACGCGGAACGCCCCGAAGCCGCCCAAGCCGACGTGATCGTGTCCAGCCTGACCGAACTCACCGAGTGGCTGACCGCGCGGCTCGCCCGCCCCTAGCAGCAGGGACGCCTGCCGCGGGTCCCGGCGCACCGGCCGAGCCGGGACAAGCGGGGACGCCCGCCCCGGCTGATAGCCAGCGGCCAGTGCGCCGCCCTCAGCCCAACGTCCGGTAGCGGCTGGTGTAGCGGATCAGCGGGCCGTCCACCCCGCCCGTCACCGGGGGAAGAGCCAGCACCGAGGCGAGGTAGATCGTGTGGTCCCCGGCCACGACCCGCTGGCTCACCTCGCACTCCAACGCGGCAACCGCGGTGGTCAGCACGAGCGCGCCGGTGTGCTCCCCCCGCTGGTGCGGTTCAGCGGCCAGCAGCAGGCGCGCACTGGGGCGCCCCGCAGCAGCGAACCGGCCCGCAAGAGCTTTCTGCCGGGCGCTCAGCACATTCACCGCGAACCGGCCGCGGCGGTCGATCACCTCGGCCAGATAGCTGGTCGACGTGATGCTCACCATGACGAGCGGCGGCTCCACGGAGATCGACGCGAACGCGGTGATCGTGCTGCCGATGTCGTCCCGGCCGTCCGCCACCGTCACCACCGTCACCCCGGTGGCGAAATGGGCCAGCGCCTCGGTGAACTCCCCGGCACTGATCACCGGATCTCCCACGTGCCCGGCATCACCAGCGGCCCCGCCGCCGGCAGGCCCAGACGTGCCGACAGTTCCGCCAGCGGCCCCCACCCGCTCAACCGCAACTGTGCCTGAGCGGTCCGGTCCTCACTGGACTCCGCCGGAATCAGACGCTCGAGCGGACCCAGCTGGGGGAAGTGCCGCACCGGAGCGGACGGAGGCAGCCCACCCCGGTCCCGTGCGATGCGGATCGCGGTCTCCAATCCGCCGACCTCGTCCACCAGGCCCCGCTCGCACGCGTCCTGACCAGTCCAGATCCGGCCCTTGGCCACCTCGTGGACCTGGTCGCGGGTCATCTTCCGGCCCTCAGCGACCTTGCCCACGAAGTCGTCGTAGATGTGGTCGAGCATCGTGTTGACGCGCTCCCACTCGGACTCGCTGAACGGGCGGTTCGGGCTGAACATGCCCGCGTGGTTGCCACTGTCGATCCAGTCGCTGGTGACCCCGAGCTTGGCGAGCATGGTCGACAGCACGGCCTTGCCGACCACCACACCGATCGACCCGGTGATCGTCCCCGGCTGCGCGATGATGACGTCAGCACCCGCGGCAATGAAGTAGCCGCCCGACCCGGCGACGTCGCCCATCGACACCACGACCGGGGTACCCGCCTGGCTGGTCAGCACCACTTCGCGCCAGATCACATCGGACGCGGTGTAGGAGCCGCCCGGGCTGTTCACCCGGAACACTACGGCGCGGACGTTCGGGTCCTTGCGGGCCGCGCGGAACGCTGCGGCCACCGTGTCCGAACCCATGACTGCGCCCCCGCCCAGCGGTGAGCGGCGGCTCCGCCCAGTGACGATCTGCCCCACCCCGGAGATGAGGGCCACATATCCGCTGCGCTGCGCGACCGGCACGCGGTCGGCCAGGGACCGGGTCCGCTGGTAGCGGGAGACGTACTGCAAGTGGGCGGGAGTGCCGTCGGCGGAGTAGCGGTCCAGCAGGTCGGAGTAGATCTCGTCCCGGTAGGCGACCTTGTCGACGAGGCCCGCTTCCACCGCCTCGGTGGCGAGGAACGGCCCCTGGTCGATGAGCTCGCGCACCCGCTCCTCGGACAAGTCACGGCCGCTGCTGATCCCCGCCACCAACTGCTCGGTGAGGGATTCCACGATGCGGCCGCTCGCCTCCCGGTGCGCGTCGGTGAAACCGCGCTCCGTGAACATGTTGAGCGCGGTCTTGTACTCGTGCCGGGCGCCGCCCTGGTAGTCGACACCGAGCTTCTCCAGGGCCTCGGCGAAGAACAGGTTCTCCACCCGCAGCCCGGTCAGCCCCACCGAACCGGAAGGCAGCAGCGCGATCTCGTCGAACGCGGTGGCCAGATAGTAGGGGAGCGAACCGGGGCCGAACTCTCCGAACGACTCGCTCCACGCCACCGTGTGCTTGCCTGCCCGGCGGAACATGGCTACGGCCTGGCGCAGCTCCTGCACCAGGGCCATGCCCAGCGACTGGGAGCCGATCTTGACGATCAAGGCTTTGACCCGGGGGTCGTGGGCCCCGCGCCGAATGCCTTCGACGATGTCGAACAGCCGTTGCCGCCGCATCGCCATGATCTGGCTGAGGGGGTCACCCGGCGGTTCGTCAATCATCCCCTCCGTCAGGTCCAATTCCAGGACCAGCGGGGCAGTGCGCCGACGCCGGATTGTGGTCAGAGGGTCGAACAGCTTTGCGGCATCCACCATGCCCCTCAGCCTAGACGAGCATTTCCCCTCAGGGATTCCCGCGCACAAAACGGAAATCCCGCCTGTCCGTTACCGGTCACCCGTGCATGGCGCGGACCAGGGAGCCTCGGGAGTCGTCGTTGTCCAGCGACCACAGGCTCAACCCGCCCAGCCCCAGGTCTTTGGCGTAGGCGGCTTTCATCCGGATGATTTCCGGGTCGTCGTAGCTCCAGAACTCGTTCCCGTCGTACAGCCACAGCGCCCCGTACTCCCGGTCGCGGAACCGCCGCCCGGGGCGGCGCGCCAAGGTCTTGTAGTCTTCGTCCCCCGGCTCCCAGGTGCCGGGGGCGACTTCCCGGGCTCGTTGGTAGAGGCCGTTGCGGCGGCCGCGGGGCACCCCGCGCCAGCCCCGACCGAAGCCGGGCACGCTGATCACCAGCTTCTCCGGGGGAACCCCCATTTCCAGGTAGGTAACTACGCCGACGTCCAGGCTGAGTTTGCGGGGCGAAGGGTCATCCGGGGGCGTGTACAACTGGGACGCGTGGTTCGTGGTCAGGTCCCAGTCGCCGTTGAAGTCGTAGCCCTGGACGATCCCGAAATCCAGGTAGTCGAAGAGCTCCGGTTCGATCCCTGCCGCGGCCCGCTCCGGGTCGGCGGGCAGGTAGGCGCTGATCTCCACGGGGCGGCCAGTCCGGGCCGTGAACGCGTCCAACTGGCGGCGGGTCTCGGCGACGAGCAGCGTGTAGTTGCGCCGGTCTTCTGCCCGGACCACGTTGTGCTCGTGGCCCGGGGACCCTGGCCACTCCCAGTCGAAGTCGACATAGTCGAAGATTCCCGCCGCCACCCCGGGGCCGCCCTGGGGCTCGCCCGGCAGGATGGGGAGATTGCCGTCGAAGTAGAGGGAGACCAGGGAAGAAGCGAACGCGGCCCGTGACGCGGGGGTGCGTGCGGCGTTGGAAAAGTAGCGGGAGGCGTTCCAGCCGCCGAAGGAGATCCCCACCTTGAGGTGCCGGTGCCGTTTCTTCAGTTTCCGGAGCTGGTTAAAGTTTCCGGCCAGGGGCTGTTCATAGGAATCGCCCCGGCCGTCTACGCTTTGCGCAGTGCTGAACCGACATTGGTAGTCCGCCCAGGCGTCCCCGGTCGCCTCGTCGGTCATGACACAGACGCCTTTCTCGTCCAGCTCGCCGAAAGCGTAGGTGAGGTGGGTGAGTTTGGCTGCCTGTCCGCTGGAGTGGACGTCACGGAGAAAGTAGTGACGGTCGTAGATACCCCATTGGGGAAAGTAGCCGATGATACGCACCGGGGGTCCTCTCGCATCTGGGCGGTCGGTGTCACAGAGTGTGGCGCAGAACGTCAGATTCGCCCGCTATCGTCGTTGAGGTCAAGCGTGTAGAGAAGGGAATCGCATGTCCGGCATCCCCAGCCGATCGCGGTTCGAAGCCCCTCGGAGACGTCTCCCCGTCCGCCTGATGGCGGCTTTGGCCGCCGGAGCCCTGGCAATGACGGGGTGCAGCGACGACTCCGACTCGGCCTCGTCGGAGCGTCCCCCCGTTCCCGAACCGGAGGCCACCTACGGCGGTGTCCTCGAAGCTGCCGAGGCGCCCGCACCCGCGGGGTTCACCCAGCTCAACATTGAGGGCGTCAAGATCAACGCGCCCCAGGGGTGGGAGGTCGACCAGGGGGAGGGAATGCTGTGCATGCGGCCCCCCGGTCAGGACACGTGCGGCTACGGCGCGGTCGAGGTACGGCCCAAAGCCGCCCAGCGGCACCCCGACAACTGGCCGAAACGAGACAGTTCCTTCCACAAGGACGACGGGTGGGCCGCGGATCCCACGACCTGCCGCAGCCTCACCACCGCCGAGGCAGGCAACGTCGGCATCAAAGAGTCCACGCTGCACCTGATCGGCGACGGGCTGACCACCCACGCCGACGGGCTGAAGTCGCACTACTCCACCTGGAAGGTGACGTGCGAGAACGACGACACCTTCGAGGTGCGGCTGTGGTTCCTCCCGGAAAGCGACGTCCTCGTCTACGTCTGGTCGGTGGACCAGCGCTACGACAGCCTCTACCTCACCATCGCCGAGTCGATGGACGTCACCGAGTACAAGCAGCGCATCAGAGAAGAAGAGGAACGGCGCAACAGAGACCGGGACCGGGACAACGACCGGGACCAGGACCAGGGTGACAACCAGGACGACGACTGACGGGCATGCCACCGCTGGAGGTCTCCGGGACGGGAGGCGGCGGGCAGCCCGGACGCGGACAAGGGACGCGCCCGGGGCTCACGTCCCGTCGAACACCAGCCAGGACACCCCCAGCGGCGGGTAGGTCACCAGAGCGGAAGCGGGCTGGCCCTGCCACGGCGTCTCCTCGGAGGCCTCGATGATCCCCGGCTGCGAGACGCCGCTGCCGCCGTAAAGCACGGCGTCCGTGTTGAGGATCTCCCGCCACCGGCCCGCATAGGGCAGGCCGACCCGGCGCTCCGGGTGCGGGCGGCCGCTGAAGTTCACGAGGCAGGCCAGGACCGACCCGTCGTCTCCCCACCGCAGAAACGACAGCGTGTTGCCGCTCGCGTCACCGCCGTCCAACCAGGTGAACCCCTCCGGGACCGTGTCTTGGCTCCACAGCGCCCGCGTGTTCCGGTACAGCCGGTTGAGGTCGGCGACGAGCCGGCGCATCCCGGCATGGTGGGGGTAGCGCAGCAGCCACCACTGCACCCCGGCGTCGTGCGACCACTCGTCGCCTTGGGCGATCTCGTTGCCCATGAACAGGAGCTGTTTGCCTGGGTGCGCCCACATGTAGGCCAGGAGCGCCCGCAGGTTCGCGCAGCGCTGCCACTCGTTCCCCGGCATCTTGTACAGCAGCGACCTCTTGCCGTGCACGACTTCGTCGTGGGAGAGCGGCAGCACATAGTTCTCGCTGTAGGCGTACACCATGGAGAAGGTGACTTCGTTGTGGTGGTACTGCCGGTGGACGGGGTCGTGCTGCAGGTAGGACAGGGTGTCGTGCATCCACCCCATGTTCCACTTGAACCCGAAGCCGAGCCCTCCCGTATCGGTGCTGCGGGTCACCCCGGGCCAGGCGGTGGATTCCTCGGCGATCATCGCGATTCCGGGGTTGCGGCGGTAGGCGGTGGCGTTGAGCTCCCGCAGGAAGTCGATGGCATCCAGGTTCTCCCGCCCGCCGTAGGCGTTGGGCTCCCACTGGCCGGACTCCCGGGAGTAGTCCAGGTAGAGCATGGAAGCCACCGCGTCCACGCGCAGCCCGTCGATGTGGAACTCTTCCAGCCAGAACAGTGCGTTGGCGACCAGAAAGTTGCGGACCTCGGTGCGGCCGTAGTTGAAGATCAGCGTGTCCCAGTCGGGGTGGATGCCGCGGCGCGGGTCCGGGTGCTCGTACAGGGCGGTGCCGTCGAAGCGGGATAGCGCCCAGTCGTCTTTCGGGAAGTGCGCGGGCACCCAGTCCAGGAACACCCCGATCCCCGCCTGGTGGAGGCGGTCGACCAGGTACCGGAAGTCGTCGGGGGAGCCGAACCGGGCGGTGGGCGCGTAATAGGAGGTGACCTGGTAGCCCCACGAGCCGCCGAACGGGTGCTCCGCGACCGGCAGGAATTCCACGTGCGTGAACCCCAGCTCGCGGACGTAGTCCACGAGCTGGTCGGCAAGCTCCCGGTAGGACAGGCCGGGCCGCCACGAACCGAGGTGCACCTCGTAGATGCTCATCGGCTTGCGGTGCAGGTCAGCGGCGGCGCGCTGCGTCAGCCACTCGTCGTCCTGCCAGGTGTAGCGGGAGGTGAACACCACGGACGCGGTCTCTGGCGGCGCCTGGGTGGCGAACGCCACCGGGTCGGCTTTCTCCCGCCACACTCCGTCGGCGCCGAGCACCTGGTACTTGTACCGGGTACCGTCGCCGACCCCGGGGATGAACAGCTCCCACACCCCGCAGGAGCCGAGCGAACGCATGGGGTGCCCAGTGCCGTCCCAGTGGTTGAAGTCCCCAATCACCCGTACCCCGCGGGCGTTGGGCGCCCACACGGTGAACGCGGTCCCTTCCGTGTCGCCCAGGACAGAAGGGAAGCGTTTGGTGTGCGCGCCGAGCACGCGCCACAGTTCTTCGTGCCGCCCTTCCTGGATGAGGTGGATGTCGAGCTCTCCGAGAGTGGGCAGGTGCCGGTAGGGGTCGTCCACGGTGAGCTCGGTGCCGTCGTCGTAGCGCACCACCAGCCGGTAGTCGGGGACTTCGGCACCCGGAACCACCCCGGCGAACACGCCTTTGTGCAGGTGGGGAAGTTCGACCCGGCTGCCGTTGGCGAGGAGCACGTGCACGGAGCGGGCGAGCGGGCGCAAGGCACGCACCCACACCCCTTCCGGGCCGGGATGCGCGCCGAGCAGGGCGTGCGGGTTGTGGTGGGTGCCAGCGACCAGGGCGTCGATTTCAGCGAGGAGTGCGTTGGTCATCGGATATCCGTACCGGTTGCAGGGTTGCGGGCAGGGCAGGCCAGCGGGTTGGCGGACTGCAGGCCGGGCGGTCACCCGGTCAGCGCCGTGATCGAGTCCAGCGGAATACTGATCCAGTGCGGCCGGTGGCGGGCCTCGTACAGGACTTCGTAGACCGCCTTGTCGTATTCGAACGCGCGCAGCACCACCTGGTGCAGGTCCGGATCGATCCCGCCGCCGCGGGTGTATCCCGCGCAGAACGCTTCCCGGTTGCGCTGCGCCCACGCCCGTGCCGCGGTGACCAGGGCGGGGTTGTCGGTGCGGCCGACGAGCTGGTACCGGGCCGCGTAGTCGAAGGACCGCAGCATGCCGGCGACGTCCCGCAGCGGGCTGCTGAGCTTCTGCCGTTCGCTGACCGGCACCGCGGGTTCGCCTTCGAAGTCCAACAGCACCCATCCCGCGTCGGTGCGGACCACCTGGCCCAGGTGGTAGTCCCCGTGGATGCGTTGGACCGGCAGGTCGGTGCTGGTGTTGCCCAAGGCTTCGAACGCCGAGTACAGCGTCTCCGCGTACGGGGCAAGCTCCGGGACTTCGTCCACCGCGGTGTGCAGCCGCGCCATCATGGTGGCGGCCAGGTGGGCTTGGCCTTCCGGGCTGAGCACGCCCGTGGGCAGGACCCGGGCCAGGTCTCGGTGGACGGCAGCGGTCGCCGCCCCCAGCCGTTGGGCTTCCCCGGCGAAGTCGCCGCCCGCCTCGCTGGGCGCCAGCTCCGGGGAAGCGTAGAGGTCGCGCACGCTGGTGGCGGCCAGCACCCACCCGTCGGTGGCGCTGCGCAGATACGTCTGCAGCATCGCCAGCGTCGTCGGCACGGTGCGCCCGCTGGCCGGGTCGACCAGGTCGACGTCGATCCAGCCGTGCGGCCGCGCAATGTGCGGCGAGTCCACTGTGGCCAGCGCAGACGTCAACTCCAGGTCGGGGTTGGTCCCGGGCCACAGCCGCCGGAACATTTTCAGCACGTACTCTTCGCCGTAGACGAGGCTGGTGTTGGACTGCTCCCCGGTGATGACGAGGCTGCGCAGCCCGGTGCGCACCTCGGTTCCGGGGGCAGCGCGGAAACGCACCGCGCCGACGTCCCGGTTCTCCGCGATCCAGCTCAGCAGGTGCCCGGTCATGGCCGCGTCGTGCGCGGCGTCGTAGACGACCACGGGTGCCGGACTGTCCAGGTCGGCGGGGGCCGGGCAGGTGCCGATGACAGCGTGGACGAGTTCGTCCGGGACCGCTCCAACGGCTCTCATCCCGAGAAGTACCTGGTAGCGGTCGGTTCTGCTGCCTTGGACGACCTCGGCTACGAGCAGGCGCAGCCCGGGAAGGCCGGGCAGCAGGATGTGGTCGGAGTCGATTCGCAGCGTGTCGATAGCCGTCCCCTTGCCCGCGAACCAGCGCTGGGCGGGCAGCCACGTAGCCAGGAGCTCCTCGAGCTGAGTCATGACAGATCGATCCATTTCCCCTCAGGACCGCTGGGTCGGGTCGGACGCGGGACGGTCTGCCGGAGCAGGAGGCTGCGGGGCTGCGGGGACGGTGGTGACGGGCTGGGCGAGCGGCTGCTCTTCGGCGACGGGCGGAAGCTGGAACCAGTAGAAGCCGTGCCCGGGGAGAGTCAGCAGGTAGGGCAGTTCCCCGATGGGCGGGAAGTGCACTCCCCCCGTGCATTCGATCGGGGTGATCCCTTCGAAGCGGCGGAGGTCCAGTTCCACCGGTTGGGGAAACCGGGACAGGTTGTTGACGCACAGCATCCGGTCGTCGCCGTATTCGCGCACGAACGCGAACACGCTGGGGTTGCTCGCGTGGAGTTCGGTGAAGTCCCCCGTCCCGAACACCGGGTGCTGCTTGCGGATCTGGATCATGTTGCGGGTCCAGTTCAGCAGCGAGTTCGGGTTGTTCTGCTGTGCTTCGACGTTGATCGCCTGGTACCCGTAGATCGGGTCCATGATCACCGGCAGGTAGAGGCGGCCCGGGTCGCAGCGGGAGAATCCGGCGTTGCGGTCCGGGGTCCACTGCATGGGGGTGCGCACGCTGTCGCGGTCCCCCAGCCAGATGTTGTCGCCCATCCCGATCTCGTCGCCGTAGTAGAGCACCGGGGAGCCGGGCAGCGACAGCAGCAGCGCGGTGAACAGTTTGATCTGGTTGAGGTCGTTTTCCAGGAGGGGTGCCAGCCGGCGGCGGATCCCCATGTTGGCGCGCATCCGCGGGTCTTTGGCGTATTCGGAGTACATGTAGTCCCGCTCTTCATCGCTGACCATCTCCAAGGTCAGCTCGTCGTGGTTGCGCAGGAAGATCGCCCACTGGCAGTTGCGCGGAATAGGCGGGGTCTGCGCGAGGATTTCCGAGATGGGGTAGCGCTGTTCGCGCCGGACCGCCATGAACATGCGCGGCATCAGCGGGAAGTGGAAGTTCATGTGGCATTCGTCGCCGCCGGATTCGTAGTCGCCGAAGTAGTCGACGACGTCGGCGGGCCACTGGTTGGCTTCGCTGAGCAGGACCCGGTCGGGGTAGAGCCGGTCGACTTCGGCGCGGATGCGTTTGAGGAACTCGTGGGTCTCCTTGAGGTTCTCGCAGTTCGTGCCTTCCCGCTCGTACAGGTAGGGCACGGCGTCCAAGCGGAAACCGTCGATGCCAAGGTCCAGCCAGAACCGCATCACTTCGAGGATGGCGTCCTGGACGTCCGGGTTCTCGAAGTTGAGGTCGGGCTGGTGGGAGAAGAAGCGGTGCCAGTAGTACTGTCCGCGCACTTCGTCGTAGGTCCAGTTGGACTGCTCGGTGTCGATGAAGATGATGCGCGCGTCGCTGTAGCGTTCCGTGGTGTCCGACCAGACGTAGAAGTTGCCGTACGGTCCGTCGGGGTCGTGCCGGGAGGCTTGGAACCACGGGTGCTGGTCGCTGGTGTGGTTCATGACCAGGTCGGTGATGACCCGGATGCCCCGCTGGTGGGCTTTTTCGACGAGTTCCACGAAGTCGGAGATCCGGCCGAACTCGGGCAGGATCTTCATGTAGTCGGAGACGTCGTAGCCGCCGTCGCGGAGCGGGGACTCGTAGATCGGCAGCAGCCAGAGGCAGTCGATGCCGAGCCACTGCAGGTAGTCCAGTTTTTCGATGAGGCCCCGCAAGTCGCCGGTGCCGTCCCCGTTGGAGTCGTAGAAGCCGCGGACGAGGACTTCGTAGAACACCGCGTGCTTGTACCAGTAGGGGTCGCGCGGCTTTGCGTGGGTGAACGTGTCGGGAACGGACCCGGTCGGCGTCGGGCGGGCACCAGGAGCCGGCTGTGTGGTCATCGACTTCTCCACCAGGGTTGGCTGTCCACTGTGTTCTCGCAGGACCCCGGGTGCGGGGCCGGGGTCTTAGGCCGGGGCGACGGTGAATATGTGAGCGGTCTGCACGTGCGGGTCGAGCCGGACGTAGTTGGCCTCTACCCAGTGATACGAGTGCCCCGACAACTGGTCTGTGACGGTGATGTGGTCGCCGGGGGCGAAGCCGAGCGCAGGCATGTCCAGCCACACTGTCGCCTCCCGTGTGTGGTGGGGGTCGAGGTTCGCGACGACCAGGATGGTGTCGTCAGCTCCGTGGTTGGCTCCGGCCAGCCGTTTGGAGTAGCAGATGATTTCCGGCTGGTCGGCGTAGTGGAACCGCAGGTTGCGCAGCTCTTGGAGCGCGGGATGGCTGCGCCGCAGGGAGTTGAGTTTGCGGATCAGCGGGGTGATGGTGATCCCGGCGGCCTCCGCTGCCTCCCAGTCGCGGGGCTTGTACTGGTACTTCTCCGAGTCGAGGTACTCTTCGCTGCCGGGTTTGAGCGCGCGGTTCTCGCACAGCTCGTACCCGGAGTACATGCCCCACGTGGGGGAGAGCGTGGCGGCGAGGATCGCCCGGACTTCGAAGGCCGGACGTCCCCCGTGCTGCAGGTAGGCGTGGAGGATGTCGGGCGTGTTGACGAAGAAGTTCGGGCGCATGTACGCGGCCGCTTCGCCGGTGAGCTCGGTGAGGTACTCCTCCAGCTCCTGCTTGGTGTTGCGCCAGGTGAAGTACGTGTAGGACTGGTGGAATCCGATCTTGGCGAGGGTGTGCATCATCGCGGGCCGGGTGAACGCTTCGGATAGGAAGATGACATCGGGGTCGGTTGCGGCGATGTCGGCCAGGAGCCGTTCCCAGAACGCCACCGGTTTGGTGTGCGGGTTGTCGACGCGGAAGATGCGCACCCCGTGGGACATCCAGTACCGCACGATGCGGCGCACTTCGGTGAAGATGCCCTCCGGGTCCTTGTCGAAGTTGATCGGGTAGATGTCCTGGTACTTCTTGGGCGGGTTCTCCGCATACGCGATCGACCCGTCGGCGCGGACCGTGAACCATTCGGGGTGTTCTTTGACCCACGGGTGGTCGGGCGACGCTTGGAGGGCCAGGTCCATGGCGATCTCCAAGCCGAGTTCGCGGGCGCGGGCCACGAAGGCGTCGAAGTCGTCGATGGTGCCCAGGTCCGGGTGGATCGCGTCGTGCCCGCCTTCGTGGGAGCCGATGGCCCACACGGATCCGGGGTCGCCCGGCTGGGCCACGGTCGAGTTGTTCCGTCCTTTGCGGAACGAGTAGCCGACCGGGTGGATGGGCGGAATGTAGACGACGTCGAACCCCATGTCGGCGATGGCGGGCAGCCGGCGGGCGGCGGTGGCGAAGGTCCCGGAGCGGGGTTCGCCGTCCTCGGTGTCGAGCACCGCGCCTTCGGACCGTGGGAAGAACTCGTACCAGGAGCCGAAGAGTGCGCGTCGGCGGCTCACCATGACGGGGAAGCGCTGCGACCGGGTGACGAGTTCCCGCAGTGGACGTTCAGCGAGCTCGTCGCGGACCAGGTCGGACAGGGCGAGGTCGAGGCGCTCGTGGGCGGAGCGGGACCCGTCGCGCATGGCTGCGGCGATCTCGGCGAGCGCGGGGCGTCGGGGCACCCGCCGGGCGGCGCGCTCGAGGAGACGCGCACCTTCTTCCAGCATCAGCTCGACGTCTTGGCCGGCAGGGATTTTGATGCGGGCGTCGTGGCACCAGGTCGCGTACGGGTCGCTCCACGCTTCGATAGCGAAGTGCCAGAGTCCTTCCGAGGTGACGGTGACCTCGGCTTCGTAGCGGTCCGTGCCCGGGGCGATCTCGCGGAGCGGGACGAGGGGCTGGCGCTGGCCTTCGGGAGTGTAGAGGACGACACCTGCGCCGAGCGCCTCATGCCCTTCACGGAACACGGTTGCGCGCACGGGAAAGGTCTCGCCGACGACGGCTTTGGCGGTGCCGATGTCGACGACCGGTGAGACGTCAAGGATGGGAAATCGTCCGATCACGGGTACACCATCGAAAGGTTGAGGTATGGGTGTTTTCTGTGGATTGGCATAGATGGTGAGGGACAACGGTGAATCGTGAATAGTGGAAGAGAGTAAAAATCTCTAAAAGGAGTATTTTGTGAGGAATCTGGATGAGTTGTCCCGATCGTTGCTGTCGGACTGAATTCCCCGTTCTCCGGCAGTCCGCAGCGAGGTATTTCTGTGAGGCTAGTCACAGGGCGATCGGGTGGACAAGAGGGACACTCGGAGGCGAGAGAAACAAAGACCAGGGAAGGGGCAAGAGGGGCACGGTGCTCGAAGTGCCCCACGCCACCTGCAGGTTTGGTGCAAACTAGGCGGGACAGTCGCGAGGAGATGAGAAACTCCTCGTCGCGGATACCAAGATCAGACTTGGAATTCTCGAAGGATTAAACCGCTTCTCCCAATGCGCCCCAATCCGCAGGGAAACCTTTGGCAAAAAATCCTTTTTCGGGGATTGGTTCACGGGGGAGGAAATGAAGACTACGCGTCTGCGGTGCGGCGGCGTGGAAGGCTCGCATACAGCCGTTCTGTTCGTTAGCCTCCCGATTCGTGAAGGCTATTCGTAGGTTTACCGTCCGTACCGTTCTGCCTGACGAGCTCGCTGCATTGTGCACCCTGGCCGCCAACCTGCGGTGGACGTGGCACGCCCCTACGCGCGCCGTATTCGCTGCGGTGGAGCCCCGCCTCTGGGAAGCCGTGGGCCGGGACCCCATCCGGCTGCTCGGAGAAGTCACCCCGGAACGGCTCCGGGAGCTCGCCGCCGACGCAGAGTTCCGCGCCCGGCTCGACGCAGCCGCCGCCGACCTCGACCGCTACCTCACCGCTCCGCTGTGGTACCAGCAGCTCACGGACAGCTCCGACACCCCGCCGCCGGCAGCGATCGCCTACTTCTCCGCCGAATACGGGCTCGACGCCACCCTGCCCCAGTACTCCGGCGGTCTGGGCATCCTCGCGGGAGACCACCTGAAAAGCGCCAGCGACCTGGGCATCCCCGTGATCGGCGTGGGACTGCTCTACCGGCACGGCTACTTCTCCCAGACCCTGTCGCCCGACGGATGGCAACTGGAGCGCTACCCCGAGATCGACCCGCACTGCCTGCCGATGACCCGCCTGGAGGACCGCGGCACCCCGGTGCGCATCACCGTCGACCTTCCCGAGAACCGCACGCTGACCGCGCACGTCTGGATCGTGCGGGTGGGCCGCGTGCCGCTGCTGCTGCTCGACACCTACCACGACGACAACGACCTCGACCTGCGCGGTGTCACCGACCGCCTCTACGGCGGCGGCACCGAGCAGCGGCTCCGCCAAGAACTGCTGCTCGGCATCGGCGGACTGCGCGCGGTCCGCGCCTACTGCCTGCGCACCGGGTATCCCGAGCCCGAGGTCTTCCACATGAACGAAGGGCACGCGGGATTCCTCGGCCTGGAACGGCTGCGCGAATACATCGAGACCGCAGGACTCGACTTCGACCAGGCGCTGGAAGCCACCCGGTCCGGAACCGTGTTCACCACCCACACCCCGGTGCCCGCCGGAATCGACCGGTTCCCCAAGGAACTCGTGGAACGCCACTTCAGCGGCCCGGTGGCGCTGCCCGGGCTCCCCGTGGAACGGGTGATGGCGCTCGGCGCCGAAACCTATCCGGGCGGCGACCCCAACGTGTTCAACATGGCTGTCATGGGTATGCGCCTCGCCCAGCGGGTCAACGGCGTCAGCGCCCTGCACGGCGCGGTCAGCCGGGAGATGTTCGGTGGACTGTGGCCGGGATTCGACGTCGACGAAGTGCCCATCACCTCCATCACCAACGGCGTGCACGCTGCGACCTGGATGGCAGAAGAAGCGTGGGACGCGGCACAGGCCATGGGCCTCGGCCTGGAAGAGCTCGAAACCCCCGCAGGCTGGCAGCGGCTGGTGGAACGGGACGCAGAAGAGCTCTGGCGGATGCGCCGCGCCCTGCGCGAACGGCTGATCATCGAGGCCCGCAAACGGCTCCGCGCCTCCTGGCGGCAGCGGGGGGCCACCGACGCGGAACTCGCCTGGATCGACGAGGCACTCGACCCGGAGGTGCTCACCGTCGGTTTCGCCCGCCGCGTGCCCTCCTACAAACGGCTCACCTTGATGCTGCGCGACCCGGAACGCCTCACCGCGCTCCTGCGCCACCCGGAACGCCCCATCCAGATCATCATCGCGGGCAAAGCCCACCCCGCTGATGAAGGCGGCAAACGGCTCATCCAGGAGATGGTGCGGTTCAGCGACGATCCTCGGGTGCGGGACCGCATCGTCTTCCTGCCCGACTACGACATGGCGCTGGCCGCGCTCCTCGTGCAGGGCTGCGACGTGTGGCTGAACAACCCGCTGCGTCCCCTGGAAGCGTGCGGCACCTCAGGCATGAAGTCCGCGCTCAACGGCGGACTCAACCTGTCGATCCGCGACGGCTGGTGGGACGAGTGGTTCGACGGCTCCAACGGGTGGGCGATCCCCACCGCGGACGGCGTCGACGACCCGGACCGGCGGGACGACATCGAAGCGGCAGCCCTCTACGAGCTGTTCGAGGAGCAGGTCGCCCCCTTGTTCTACGAGCGGGACGACCACGGACTGCCCCGGCGGTGGCTGGAGACGGTCAAGCACACCATGGTCTCCCTGGGACCGAAAGTGCAGGCCACCCGCATGGTCCGCGAATACGTCGACCAGCTCTACCAGCCAGCCGCGCTCGCCATGCGGCGGCTCGCCGCAGACAACTACCGCGGAGCCCGGGAGCTCGCCGCCTGGAAACAGCGGGTGCAGCACGCCTGGCCGGGGGTGCGCATCGAACACGTCGAAACGTCGATGAACGGGGACACCCCGCAGGTCGGCGGGGAACTGGAGGTGCGCGCCACCCTGGTCCTGGGCGGGCTCGACCCGGACGACGTGTGCGTGGAGGTCGTCCTGGGACTCGTCAACGACGACGACGAACTGATCAACCCGACCACGACCGAACTCGTGCCGCTGCCCGCCTCGGACGTGGTCTACCCGCTGGTGCGCTTCGGCGGGACCGTCCCACTGGACCGCGCGGGCACGTGCGGGTACACGGTCCGCATCCGCCCACGGCACCGGCTCCTCACCCATCCCGCAGAAGCGGGGATGGCCGTGGTAGCCGAACCCACGATGGGTATCGGCACCCTCGTGCCGCACTGACCAGGACACCCGCACCGCAGCGGCAGGCCGGGTACGGCGACCCTGGTGCGGTACCCGGCGGTTGTCCCCGGGGCAGCGGCAGCCGCGGCCGCCGTCTCGGGGAGACCGCCTGGCGGCGGGCACCATCGCAGCCGAAAAAAGGGAAGGGAAGCGGCCGCAACCGGCCACCGCGGCCGGAGAAGAGCTGCGTCGACCCGTGGTACGGCGGGGAGCGGCGCACCCCGGATCCGGGGCGGGTTGACGCGCGCCGCCGTCCTGCGGCCATAATGAGGCCCGACAGCACAACCAAACGACAGGGGAGCGCCTCTAGCGCTGAGAGTGCGGCACAGCCGCAGACCCTTACTACCTGATCTGGGTAATGCCAGCGAAGGAAGTCGTGGGAACCGCCACCGGTGGCGTGGTCTCGCGCACCGGTGCTTCTGGTGCGTGTCATAGCGGCCGGTGTGCGCTCTTGGCCAAGAGCCCTCCGTGACTCCGCGAAGGGACGTGACCAATCATGAGCCCGGCCGAGCCGCAACCCGGCCAGGATCGTCAATCCCTCCTCCACTGGCGCACCGTGGACATCGTGGTGGCTGCCGTCATCGGTGTCGCCGTGGGGATCGTCTTCTGGGTGTGGAGTGTCCTGTGGAACGCCACCACGGGACTGTTCGCGTTCTTCCCTCCGGCCCAGGCCATTCTCTACGGCATGTGGATGGTCCCCGGTGTCCTCGGCGGACTCATCATCCGCAAACCCGGGGCCGCCGTGCTGACGTCGATCGCCGCCGCCTCCCTGGAGATGCTGCTGGGCACCGGGTGGGGCGTCTCGGTCCTCATCTCCGGCGCCCTGCAAGGACTGCTCAGTGAACTGGTCTTCCTCGCCTTCCGCTACCGCAGCTGGGGCATGGGGGTGGCAGTCCTCGCGGGAGTGGCCGGCGGGATCTCCCCCGCGATCCGGGACAACCTCACCTACCATGTCACCTGGCCCCTCAGCTACCAGGTCGTCTACGGGGTACTCGTCCTGATCAGCGCCGGCCTCATCGCCGGGGCGGGCTCGCGTGTGCTCACCACGCGCTTGGCCGCCGCCGGAGCGCTGTCCCCCTTCGCCTCGGCGCGGGGATAGGCCGATGGGTACCGGAAACCGCGACGGTCACGGCGCGCGGGTGGAACTGTCCGGCTGGGGCTGGCGGCACGCCGGCCGCGCCGACTACGCCCTGCGCGGCGTCGACCTGGTGATCGAACCAGGGGAACGCGTCCTGCTGCTGGGCGCTTCCGGGGCAGGGAAGAGCACCCTGCTGCACGCGCTGGCGGGACTCACCGGGCCCAACGGCGCCATCACCGGCGAAGAGGAAGGCCGGCTCCTCGTCGACGGGAAACCCGCGACGAGCCAGCGCGGCCGGATCGGCCTGGTGGCGCAGGACCCGGAGAGCCAGCTCGTCATGGCCCGCGCCGGGGACGACGTCGCGTTCGGCTTGGAGAACCTCGGCGTGCCCCGCGAACAGATCTGGGCACGGGTAGACGAAGCCCTCGCCCGGGTCGGCTTCCCCTATGGGCGCGCCCATCCCACCGCGGCCCTCTCCGGCGGGGAGAAGCAGCGCCTGGTGATCGCCGGGGTGCTCGCCATGCGCCCCCGGCTGCTGCTGCTCGACGAACCCACCGCCAACCTCGACCCGCCCGGGGCACGCCTGATCCGCGACGTGCTGGCCCGGCTGCTCGCCGACACCGGGGCCACCCTGGTACTCGTCGAACACCGGGTCGCCGACGTCGTCGACCTGGTTGACCGGGTCGTAGTCGTCGAACCGGGCGGGGGAGTCATCGCCGACGGTGCTCCCCGCACGGTGTTCGCCCGGCACGGGACTGCCCTGGCCGAGCGGGGCGTGTGGGTCCCCCACGCAGACCCCGTCCCCTGCACCACGCCGGCCCCGGGAGGCCCCGTCCTCATCGAAGCGGCGGACTGCACTCTGGGCACTCCGCGCACCCCGGGGCGAAGACGGCCGAAAACCGTCCTCAATGCGGTGGACGTCACCGTGGCTGCGGGGACCGCGACCGCGCTCACCGGAGCCAACGGCGCCGGAAAATCCACCCTGCTCACCGCGCTAGCGGGACTGGCGAAACCGCAGTCAGGACAGATCCGCCCTTGCGGGCCGCTCGCCGCAGCCGACCCGCGTCCGCTGGTGAAATGGCCGGCGCGGCAACTCGCCCGGCACGTCGGTACCGTGTTCCAGCACGCCGAAGACCAGTTCGTGACCGCCACCGTGCGCGACGAGCTCCGGTTCGCGCCGCTGCGCCTGGGCATGGGCGAGGCAGAGACCGCGGCCTGGGTGGACGAACTGCTGGAACGGCTGCGGTTGACCCACCTGGCCGACAAGCACCCCTACACCCTCTCCGGCGGGGAGAAACGGCGGCTGTCCGTGGCAACCGCGCTCAGCTCCGGCCCGGCCCACGCCCCCGACGTGCTGGTGCTCGACGAGCCCACGTTCGGCCAAGACACCCGCACCTGGGTGGAACTGGTGGAACTGCTGGATGCGCTGCGCGGCCAAGGCCGGGCGATCGTGCTCGCCACCCACGACACGCTGCTGCTGCGCCACCTCGCCGACGTGGAACTGCGGGTGGCGGACGGCTCGGTCACGGAGACAGCGCGCACCGGGATGGAGGAGAGCCGGTGAACCTCACCTCTGCCCCTGCGGGCCGCGCCGCACCCGGCAACGGACAGCCGGGCGTCCGGTCCTGGCTGCTCGGCATCAACCCGGCCGCCAAACTGATCGCGGCCTGTGTCATCTCCTTCGGCCTCATCCCCGCCGTGGACCCGGTCACCGGCGGGATCGTCCTCGCCGTCACAGCCCTGCTGCTGCCGTTCAGCGGGATCAACCGGGCCACCCTGCTGGTGCTCAGCGTCCCGTTCTGCCTCATGGGGCTCTCCACATGGGTGGTCAACCTGCTCTACGGCGAAGAAGGCCTGTGGGGGGCGTCCGGCGCGGCAGTGCGCATCCTCGCGATCGCCCTGCCGGGGATGCTGGCCGCGGTCAGCAGCGACGCCACTGACCTTGCGGACGCGCTCGTGCAGCGCCTCAAAGTCCCGGAGCGGCCCGCGATGGGGGTGCTTGCCGCGCTCCGGCTGGTCCCGCTGCTGGCCGACCAGTGGCGTACCGTCACCCTCGCCCGGAGGGCCCGCGGCCTGGAAGCCGGGCGCAACCCGCTGGCTGCGCTCTCCATCTTCTTCGGGAAGCTGTTCGCGCTGCTGGTCCGTGCGGTGCGCACCGGCACGCTGCTGGCGACAGCAATGGACGCCCGCGCGTTCGGCACGGGGCCGCGGTCGCACGCCCGGGTCAGCCGGTGGCGTCTCGCTGACACGGTGCTCGTCGCGGCCAGTCTGCTGCTGCTTGCCGCCGCCTACACGGTCTCCGCCCAGCTCGGCACGCTGCGGCTGCTGTTCACCTGACACAGGCAAGGATGCCCTGGGGTCACCGACCAGGGCATCCTCCTGTGCCGTGCATTCTGCCCGGGGCCTGCCCGCGGGAGGAGGCCGCCGTGCCCCAGATGGTCTTTTTTGGGGCACCTCAGGGCGAGCGTTGACGTTCCCGCTGAGAAGCGCCCGGATGGGAAGCGGCAAGGGCGGGGCGCTGCCCAAGCCGGGCACGGCGGAGTGATAGGGAGAGGGACAGACAACAGTCCACATCGGGAAGTGGAGAGGGAGAACCCATGGGGGAGTTTGTTCGGGTCGAAACGGATGCGGACCATCCAGCCGTCGCCGTCATCCGGCTGGACCGGCCGAAGATGAACGCGCTCAACACCCAAGTTCAGCGGGAACTCGCGGAAGCCGCCGCCCAGGTCAGCGAAGACTCGGCGGTCGCCGCCGCCGTCATCTACGGGGGAGAGCGCGTGTTCGCCGCCGGAGCCGACATCAAGGAGATGGCGGACATGGACTACGCGGCAATGGCCGCGCACTCCCGCACCCTTCAGGACTGCTTCACCGCGGTGGCCCGCATCCCCAAGCCCGTGATCGCCGCCATCACCGGGTACGCCCTGGGCGGCGGATGCGAGCTCGCGCTGTGCGCCGACTTCCGGGTCGCCGCGGACAACGCCAAACTCGGCCAGCCTGAGATCCAGCTCGGCATTATTCCTGGCGCGGGCGGCACCCAGCGGCTGCCGCGCCTCATCGGCCCGGCGAAGGCCAAGGACCTGATCTTCACCGGCCGGCACGTGGATGCAGCGGAGGCCTTGGAGATCGGTCTCGTGGACAAGGTGGTGCCCGCCGAAGAGGTGTACGCGACAGCGGTGGCCATGGCAGCCCGCTACGCGAACGGTCCGGCGCTCGCGCTGCGCGCCGCCAAACAGGCCATTGACGCCGGGCTCGAAGTCGACCTGGACACCGGGCTGGAGATCGAACGGCTGCAGTTCTCCGCGCTTTTCGCTACGGAAGACCAGAAGACCGGGATGCGGAGCTTCATGGAGCACGGTCCCGGCAAGGCCACGTTCTCTGGGAGGTAGGCCACTGATGTGGCAACTGACCGAGTATCCCGCCGCGGAGCGGACCGACCTGCTCGCCGCCCCGGTTGCCGCCGCGGTGACCGAGTGGAAGCACGACACCCCGGTGGACCGGCTCCGGGTCGCCGCTATCGACCCGGAACTGGCTGACACCGCGAACTTCTGCGCGGCCTACGGGGTGCCGCTGGACGCGTCGGCCAACTGCGTCATCGTCGCGGCCCGGCGCGGCGGGGAGACCCGGTTGGCGGCCTGTGTGGTCCTTGCCACGACCCGCGCCGACATCAACGGGGTGGTCCGCCGCCACTTGGGGGCGCGCAAAGCGAGTTTCGCCCCCCAAGAGGAGGCGGTGCAGCAGACCGGGATGGAGTACGGCGGGATCACCCCGGTGGGACTGCCCCCGGAGTGGCCGATCCTCATCGACTCCGCCGTGGTCGCCCAGCCCGAGGTTGTGGTGGGCAGCGGGCTGCGCCGCTCTAAGCTCATCCTTCCGGGAGCGGCCCTCGCCGAACTGCCGGGCGCGGAAGTCCTCGACGGTCTCGCCCGACCGGCGTGACAGGGAGGCGGGATCCTCCCGCCTCCCTGTCACTCAGAATAAGAATCCTTCTACTGTGCGTACTGTGTGCAGGCTAGAAGCGGGGGACGGCAGCATGGTGGTTCAACCGTAACCTTGACCGGAACCTCACTTCGACTTTTTCCGTCATACTCATTGAGTCGCTTCACCAAAGACGTGGGGTCAGCACGAACGCCCCGTTTGCGGCCGTGCGTGATCCGACTAGCGTGAGAAAACTGCGGTGGTACCGCTCTCCGTCAGTCTGGTGTCACCGAGAAGCTGTGTCGTCGGGCCTGTGCGGTCACGGCTCCGAAGCGGTCGGGTCAACACCGCACAGTCCGGTGGATCCCGGCCGAATAGGCTGCACCAAACGGTGTTCGAGGGGATGAGATCACTATGGCAATGGCGGCAGGTTTCCCCGATGGTGAGGAGCTGCCGGAGTACATCGGCCCGTACAAGATCCGCCGGCGCATCGGCCAAGGCGGTATGGGCGTTGTGTATCAAGCCGTAGACCCTCAGGACCGTCTGGTCGCGGTCAAGGTGCTGCGTGCAGAGGTGGCGGGGGATGATATCGCCCGTGCCCGGCTGGCCCGCGAGGTCATGACCATGCGGCGGGTACGCAGCCGCAACGTGGCCGAGGTCATCGACGCCGACACCACCGCGCCGCTGCCCTGGGTCGTCACCGAGTACATTCCGGGCCCCACGCTGGACTCCACGGTGACCAACCACGGCCCGCTGCGCGGACGGGCCCTCACCCGTGTCGTCACCGGGTTAGCGCGCGCCCTGCGGGACATCCACGCGGCCGAGATCATCCACCGCGACCTCAAGCCCGGCAACGTGATCATCTGCAACGGCGAGCCGATCATCATCGACTTCGGTATCGCGTACGCGGTGGACGGCTCCAAACTCACCCAGACCGGCACGTTCGTCGGCACGCCCAGCTACCTGTCCCCCGAGGTGATCGAAGGCTCGGACCTGAGCCCGGCCACGGACATCCACGCCTGGGGTGCGACGGTCGCGTTCGCCGCCACCGGCAACCCGCCGTACGGCGCGGGCGCGTTCGAAGTGATCTTCTTCCGCATCCTCAACGGAGAGATCAACCTCGACGGGGTTCCGGAGCCGCTGCGCCCGATCGTTCAGGACGCGGTCCAGCGCGACCCGCGGAAGCGTCCCACCGCTGAAGAGCTGGTGGCCCGGACCGAGCAGCTCAACCTCGACTTGCCGTGGATGGAGGACGAGTACCGCTCGTCGGGGATGACGGGCCTGCACACGGTCTCCGCTGACCTGCCGACGAGCACCCCCCAGCCTGCCCCGCCGGAGCCCGAAGAGAACCAGGCCACTGCGGTAGCGGAGGCTGCCGCCCCGGACCGCACCATGGTCGCCCCCGAAGGCTTCGGTGACGACGAGGAGGAGCAGGACAGCGGGCGCCGCTACGACCACTACTACGACGCCACGCTGCGCCCCGAAGAGTTCCGCGACATCCTGACCCCCGTCGACTACGAAGGGCGGAATCGGGACTCTGCCGACTACGACGACGAGCCGCCCAGTCTGCTGGAGCGGTTCCGTGCCTACCGCAGGGGCGAGGACCGGCTCTCCGACTACTTCTCGGACGACGAGGACGACTACTACGACGAGTACGAGGCGAAGCGCCTGCCGTGGGTGATGGTGGTCCCGGTGGCGTTGGGGATCGTCGGGCTCACGCTCATGATGCCGACGATCGGTCTCATCCTGGGGACTCTCGCTGTCACCGTGCTCGGCGGTCTCGACCTAGCCCGCCGCGAGCATGCCCGCCGACTGCACGAACGCGGGCCGCGCAGCTCCGACAACGTGGTGATCGCGTTGAGCATGCCGTGGGCGCTGCTCCGCACGCTGGGCCACGCCGCGCTCTACGGCCTTGGCTACTTGCTGGCCGGAATCGTGGTGGGTATCGCGATCGGAATGGTCAGCGGCAATAGTTCCGCCAACGTCGTGGGCTCGTGGGCACTCGGCGTCGTGGTGTTGATGAATTTCTTGTTCGGCCCGCATGCCCGGGGTGCGCAGCGCCAGTCGCGGTGGCTGGTCAGCAAGATCACGATCCGCAACCCTTACGTCTACTGGGGCACCATCATCGCGATCAGCCTGCTCGCCCTGTTCCTGGTGGTATTTGGTGTCCAGTTGGTGCCAGCATGGGACCCCATTCCCGGACCTTCGGAGTGGTTTGGCTCCTGACCTGGTCATAGCCTTCCCAATAAGGGTGCCTGTTCGCGGTCGCGCCTCATGCTACTAGCCAGTAACATTTGGTGGGGAGACAAGAACACCACACGCCGCGGCAGCGGTCGGTGCTAACACCGACCCGGCTCCGAATTCTGTTCGGCTGTTTGGCACTCTTGGGGAGAAACCACGGACGCGCCCGCGTCCCGACCGTTCACCAGAACGGTGCAGACAAGGGCAGGGAGGTCGACCACCGACATGAATATTGTCGTCTTGGTCAAGCAGGTCCCGGATACCGAGACCGAACGCAAGCTCGACCCTGCGGACAGCACGGTAGACCGTGCTGCCTCCGACGGTGTGATCAACGAGCTCGACGAGTACGCCATCGAGGAGGCGCTCCGGCTCAAGGAGAAGCACGGCGGCGAGGTCACCATCCTCACCGTCGGCCCGGAGCAGGCCACCGACTCGATCCGCAAGGCGCTCTCCATGGGAGCGGACAAGGCGGTCCACGTCTGCGACGACGCCCTGGCCGGCTCTGACGCGCTGCAGACCGCCTACGCGATCGCGCAGACCCTGGGCACCCTCGAATACGACCTGGTCATCCTGGGCTCGGAGTCCACCGACGCCCGAACCGGTGTGGTGGGTGCCGCCCTGGCCGAGTACCTCGGCCTGCCGCAGCTCACCCTCGCGAACAAGGTCGACGTCGACGGCACGTCGGTGAAGATCCAGCGTCAGACCGACGACGGCTACCAGGTGGTCGAGGCCACCCTTCCGGCCGTCATCTCGGTGGTCGAGAAGATCAACGAGCCGCGCTACCCGTCGTTCAAGCTGATCATGGCCGCCAAGAAGAAGCCGGTCACCAAGCTCAGCATTGCCGAGGCGGGGATCGACGCGGACAAGGTCGGCCTGGCCAACGCCACCACTCAGGTTGTCGACTTCGCACCGGCTCCGCCGCGCACCGCGGGCACTGTCGTCAAGGACGAAGGCAACGGCGGCGTCCTGATCGCCGACTTCTTGGCCAGCAAGAAGTTCGTGTAGCGGCGAGACGAGAGAGGGGAAGAGAACATGGCTGAGGTCCTCGTCCTCGTCGACCACGTCGACGGGCAGGTCAAGAAGGTCACTCTGGAGCTGCTGACCGCGGCTCGCCGGATCGGGGAGCCCGCGGCGGTGGTCGTGGGAGAGCCCACCGACGAGCTGAAGGCGAAGCTCGGCGAGTACGGCGCGGAGAAGATCTACACGGCTCCCGCTGAGCTCGACGACTACGTGGTGGCGCCCAAGGCCGAGCTGCTGGCCAAGCTCGCCAACGACAAGTCCGCTGCCGCCGTCCTGGTCTCGGCTACGCCGGAGAACAAGGAGATCGCCGGCCGCACCGCGGTCAAGCTGGGCTCCGGTGTCCTCACCGACGTGGTGGACATCAACTCCGAGCTGGTGGCTGAGCACTCCATCTTCGGTGGCTCCATCATCACCCACGCGAAGGTCACCAAGGGCGTTCCCGTGGTCGCCGTGCGGCCCAACGCCATCCCGGCCGAGCCGTCGGCTGGTGCCGCCGCGGTGGAAGCCGTCGAGATCGAGCTGTCCGACGCCGCCAAGGCCGCCCGGATCACCGACCGGGTCAAGCAAGAGAAGGGTGCCCGCCCCGAGCTCACCGAGGCCGCGATCGTAGTCTCCGGCGGCCGCGGTGTGGGTGAGGACTTCTCCGTGGTGGAGAACCTCGCGGACGCGCTCGGCGCCGCCGTAGGTGCCTCCCGGGCCGCGGTTGACGCCGGGTGGTACCCGCACGCCTTCCAGGTCGGCCAGACCGGTAAGACCGTCTCGCCCAACCTGTACATCGCTCTGGGCATCTCCGGCGCGATCCAGCACCGGGCTGGTATGCAGACCTCCAAGACGATCGTCGCGGTCAACAAGGACCCCGAGGCTCCGATCTTGGAGATCTCCGACTTCGCGGTCATCGGTGACCTGCACAAGGTCGCCCCGCAGTTGACCGAGGAGATCAACAAGCGCAAGTAAGCGCACCGCACTGATCGCGGTGGCCCCTACCGGAGTTCCGGTGGGGGCCACGCTGCTGGAGCGGGCAGTCGAGGCGGGTGAGGCACGCTTCCGTCCGCAGCACCGGGGAAGGCCGGGAAGCAGACCCCTGCGCCGGGTTGACCGCCCCGGACCTGTCCGGGCATCCCGGCCGTATCCTGAAAACGCCATGGTTTATCTCGATCACGCCGCCACGACCCCGGTACGTCCCGAGGTGCTCGCCGACCTCACGGACGCGTTCGGCCTCCTCGGCAACGCGTCCTCGCTGCACGAAGCCGGACGGCATGCCCGGCGAGTGGTGGAAGAAGCCCGGGAGACCCTTGCCGAAGCGATGGGCTGCACCCCGCACGAGGTCGTGTTCACCAGTGGCGGCACCGAGGCCAACAACCTCGCGCTCAAAGGCCTCTACTGGGCGCGGAACGCCCAAGATCCGACGCGGCAGCGCATCCTCGTCAGCGCGGTCGAACACCACGCGGTCCTCGACCCGGCGCGGTGGCTGGCCGACCACCAGGGGGCCGTCGTGGAAGAACTGCCCGTGGACTCCTACGGGCGGCTCCACCCGGACACCCTGCGGGAAGCGATCGAACGCGACCCCGCGAGCGTGGCACTGGTCTCCGTGATGTGGGCCAACAACGAGGTCGGCACCCTCCAGCCGATCCCGGAGCTCGCCGCGATCGCCGCCGAGCACGGCATCTGGTTCCACACTGACGCGGTCCAAGCCGTGGGCCTCGAAGACATCGACTTCGCGGCGAGCGGCGTGTCCGCGCTGACCCTCACCGGGCACAAGCTGGGCGGGCCTGTGGGGGTGGGGGCGCTACTGCTCGCCCGCGGCGTCGACCCGGTCCCGGTGCTCCACGGCGGCGGCCAGGAGCGCGACGTCCGCTCCGGGACCCTGGCCACCCCTCTGATCCGCGGGTTCGCTACCGCGGTGCGGCTCGCGGTAGCCGAGCGGGAAGAGCACGCAGCTCACCTGGCGGACCTGCGTGACGAGCTTGTCGCCGCGGTACGCGGAGTCGTGCCCGACATCCGGGTCAACGGGCATCCCACCGAGCGGCTCCCCGGCCACGCCAATATCGGTTTCCCCGGCTGCGAAGGGGACGCGCTGCTCATGCTGCTGGACGCCCAAGGCATCTACTGCTCTACCGGGTCAGCGTGTTCCGCTGGCGTCTCCCAGGCCAGCCACGTGCTCCTGGCGATGGGCGCCGACCCGGACACAGCGCGGGAATCGCTGCGCTTCTCCCTGGGCCGCGGCTCTACTTCAGCCGACATCAAAGCCCTCGCGGACGCGATCGGCCCGGCCGTGGCGCGCGCCCGGCAGGCGCGGGCCCGCCGCCGCGCCTAACCGCAGCGCGTCCTTCTCCTCGGCTGCTTCCGCGACTGGCGGGGCGCACGCGTCCGGCACGCGTGCACCCCGCCAGGGCGGGCATCAGCGCCCCAACTGCTTGCGGATGGGTTTGAGGAGCTGCTCGATAATGCGCCACTCAGGGTCCAGTTCACTGGTGACGGAGGCCTGGCCTTCCGACCACTCCCGGGCAGCCTTCTCGAACTCGGGGAAGATGCCCGACTCCGGGTCGAGGTAGAAGTGGAAGACCCGCTGACCGCCGAGAGTCTGCACCGCGAACAGGGCACCGTTGGCGCCGAGCATTTCCCGCAGCCGCAAGGCGTAGGACTCCAAGGCCGCCGCTGAGGAGCCCGTGGGCAGGCGGTCCTTGTCTGCCTCCGTGTAGGAGGCCACCACTTGGACGTACAAGGTGAGCGCGGGATAGTCGCGGCGGTGCAGGGGATGGCGTGCCGACAACTGCATGGCGCCCCGCAGCGGAATCCGCCCCTGCAAGGTGACCCATCCGCCTCCCCCGCTCATCCCGGAGAGCTGCCGGACCACGGCAGGCACCGACGTCGGGGGGAGCGGGTCGAGGGGTTTCTCCACGAGCGGCTTGACCGAGTCGACCCAGCGCACCATGTCGTCTTCGCCGACAGCCAGCAGCATCACATGCTCGGCGACCTCGCGCTGGGTCTCCTCCGGGAGGAACATGAAGTCAGGGTGGTAGACGCCCGCCTCGATCTTCCCGGTGGCGTGGTTCACCCGCATCGACACCGAGACGTGCGACAGGTCGAGCTCGTGGTCGTGCCACGTGATCGTGCGGGACAGCTGGGCGTGGTCGGCGGGACGGGCCGGGAAGAACGTCCACTCGGCGTCCTCCGGCGCGGCGCGGTACCAGCGTTCCGCGAGCACGCGGGCCTCGTCGTCGTCCCCGGCCCGCAAGGTTAGCGCATATGAGGCGCGTGCGGAGGCCGGTTCGGCGTCCAGGCTGGCCAAGAGCGCTTCCGGGCTGTCCAGGGACTCGAACGGGGAGGAGGCGAGGTTGGTGGGCGCGGGTTCAGGTGCGCGCGACACCTCCCAGGTGAGGGAGGGGTGGATACGCTGCACCCTCTCATCGAGCTGCTGGGCGACCTCGGCGGGAACCGGGGCCCCTTCGTCGATGGACGCGGCCAAAGCGCTGCGGAGCTCACCCCACCCGGACCAGAAGTCGTCGATGGCGACAGCGGACTCGTCGGAGCGGCGGCGACGGAACAGAGCCATACCCTGATTTTCGCAGAGTCTCGCGGTGTTCTCGCCGGGAACACCGCGCTGCCGCCCCTGGTTTCCTTTTCCGGTAAGAGGGGTGGGAAAGAACGTTTAGGCTGGAAGATGTTATGACTCTGCGAGTATTGGCCGCCATGTCGGGCGGCGTGGATTCCGCCGTGGCCGCCGCACGGGCCGTCGAGGCCGGGTACGACGTCACCGGCGTGCACCTGGCGTTGTCGTCCAACCCCCAGTCGTATCGGACGGGGGCACGTGGCTGCTGCACGATCGAGGACTCTCGGGACGCCCGCCGGGCTGCCGACGTGATCGGTATCCCGTTCTACATCTGGGACATGGCCGAAGAGTTCGACCGCGACGTGGTGCAGGACTTCGTCGCCGAGTACGCGGCCGGCCGCACCCCCAACCCCTGCCTGCGCTGCAACGAGAAGATCAAGTTCCAGGCGGTGTTGGAGCGGGCTCTGGCTCTCGGCTTCGACGCGGTGTGCACGGGGCACCACGTGCGTTTGGAGAACGGCCGGCTGCGGCGGAGTGTCGACGCGGCCAAGGACCAGTCGTACGTGCTGGCGGTGCTCACCCGCGAGCAGCTCGCCCACGCCATATTCCCGTTGGGTGACTGCACGAAGGAGGAGGTGCGGGCCGAGGCTGCGCGACGCGGGCTCACCGTGGCGGACAAGCCGGACAGCCACGACATCTGCTTTATCGCGGACGGGGACACGAGCGGTTTCCTGGAACGCCGGCTCGGCAGCAACCCGGGTCCCATCGTGGACGAGACCGGCCAGGTGGTCGGCGAGCACCGGGGAGCGCACGCGTTCACTGTCGGCCAGCGCCGCGGGCTCAACCTGAGCGGTGCCCCCCACCGCCGGTATGTCCTGTCGATCGAACCGGTGAGCAACACAGTGCGGGTGGGGCCGCGCGAGGCGCTCAAGGTGGACCGTATCGTCGGGGAGCGTCCCGTGTGGTCGGGGTGTGAGCCGCCGGAGGAGTGGACGCCGTTCCTCGTCCAGCTGCGGGCCCATGGCGAGGTGTACTCCTGCCGGGCACGGCAGTACGAGGGGCGGGTCGAGATCCTGCTGGACGAGCCAGCGCTCGGCGTGGCGAAGGGGCAGGCAGCGGTGTTGTACGACGGCGACGTGGTGATGGGCTCGTCGACGATCGCTGAAACCTCCCGGGTGGAGCAGGCGGCAGCGAACCACGCCGAATGAGCGGGGCGAAAGTCCTAAAAGTTCTTTTCGTCCGACTCTGTCGCTTTAAGTTAGGTAAGGCATAGCATAGTTCTCCCTGGGAGTGTTGGGAGGGCTTTGCATGCCGTACGAGTTCCTGGAGGGCCGTCCCTTCTGGGTGGTCTACCTCTCCCTGCTCGGCATCGTCTTCGCGAGGGCACAGGCCACCTATTGGCTCGGTCGCGGGCTCGGCGCCGGAGTGCACCGCTCCCGCCTCGGCCAGCGCATCGGACCCCGTCTGGAGCATGCCGAAAACCTCATCAACCGGTACGGCCCTCCCGCGGTCACCCTCTCCTTCCTCACCATAGGAATCCAGACCGCGGTCAACCTCACCTCCGGGGCGATGCGCATGCGCTTCGTCCGCTACCTGATCGCGATGTTCGTGGGCTGCCTGGCCTGGGCCGCGATCTACAGCCTCGGCGGAATGGCAGTCCTCGCTGCCTGGTGGGGACTGTTCCTCCACTCGCCGTGGGCGGCCACAGCGGCGGCAGCAGCCGTCATCGCCGCGGTAGTGGGCGTGAAAACCTGGCGGAAGCGGCGCAGCGCGGCGGCACCCGCAGGCCTATCGCCGACGGCACCGGCCCCCGCACCGGTGCAAGCGCAGCAGCCGGCAGAGTCGGCGCCGCAGCACGCCGAAGCCCCCACCCTGCCACCAGCGCCGTAGCCCCTGTGCCGGGGACGCGTCCAGCCGGACCCGCAGCCAGCGGGACGATGCCCTCGGCGGCCCTCGACACCGTGCTCCGGCCCGGGCCGCCCCGCGGCGACCGTGCCGCGGCTGCGCGGCCCCAGGGCCTGGGCAGACCGCACGCCTGCGAGCGGTGCACTACCGCACCGCCACAGCCGCAGACCACGCGGAACCCCGCACGGTCGGGAAGATTCCCAGTGCGGGGAAGCGAGTCGTCTACTCTGATGCCTCGTGAATGAGGAGCAGCGCCATCCCTGGCAACCGGGGGCCTACACCGGTATCGGATCCTGGCCCGGCACCGATCCGGGCGAAGCCATCCGCACCATCCTCGGGGAGCTTCCCCACCTGCCGCACCTCCCGGAACTCCCGGGACGCGGCCCGGGAGCCGACATGATCGGCCGCACCGGGGCCCTGCTGGTGGAACTGCCGATCGAGGTGCAGCCCTCAGGGTGGCGGGTCACCCAGCGGGCAGGCCGCGACCTGACACGGGCCCGCAGCTTCCTCTCCTGGGACCTCGACGCCCTCGAAGAGCACACCTCCGGCTATACGGGTCCGCTGAAAATCCAGGCGACCGGGCCGTGGACCATGGCGGCCTCGGTAGAGCTCCGCAACGGCGAGAAGATGATCGCCGACCTCGGAGCAGTCGCGGACCTGTGCGAATCCTTCCGCGAAGGACTGCTCGCCCACCTTGCCGAAGTGCGCAAACGGGTCCCTGAAGCGACAATCCTGGTCCAGGTCGACGAACCGTCGCTGCCCGCCGTGCTCACCGGCTCAGTACCCACCGCGAGCGGATACGGGCGGCTGCGCGCCGTGGACCGAGTCCTCGTGGAAGAGCGGCTGCGCGCCCTGTTCTCCGCGATCGACACCGCCGGAGGGTATCCCCTCGTGCACTGCTGCGCCCCCCGAGTCCCCGTCGACCTGCTGCGCCGGTGCGGGGCCCGCGCCCTCAGCCTCGACGCCACCCGGCTCACCCGCGAATCCGATGAGGCCATCGGCACGGCAGTGGAGTCCGGGGTGGGACTCCTCCTCGGCGTAGTACCCGCGGTCGACAGCCGGATGTCACCCCCGGTCGATACGGTCGAACCAGTACGTGAACTGTGGCACCGCATCGGTTTCGACCCCGAACACGCGACCCGTGACGTGGTCATCACCCCCGTGTGCGGGCTTGCCGGAGCATCCCCCCGGCATGCCCGAGCCGCACTCGACCTGTGCCGCGAGGCCGCTCGGGTGCTGCGTGAGGAACCACGGCCCCGGCAGTGAACGAAAGGACGCGTGCGTGAGCGCACCAGACCCGACCTTCTCTGACGACGTCCCCGCTGACGTGCGGGAAAGGCACGCCCGGCTGAGCCAGGATCTCGACGACTACAGCTACCGCTACTACCTCGGCTCGCCGATCATCTCCGATGCCGAGTACGACCAGTTGATGGCGGAGCTGCGGGACCTGGAAGCCCAGTACCCGTCCCTGGTGACCCCTGATTCGCCCACCCAGAAGGTGGGCGCGCCCATCAGCAACGAGTTCGCTCCCGTAGAGCACCTGGAGCGGATGCAGAGCCTCGACAACGCGTTCAGCGACGCGCAGTTGGAGGCGTGGGCGCACCGGGTCAGCGCGGAAGTCCCGGTTGACGCGTTCCTGTGCGAGCTCAAAATCGACGGTCTCGCCGTGGCCTTGGTGTATGAGAAGGGGCGCCTGGTGCGTGCCGCCACCCGGGGAGACGGCCGGATCGGGGAGGACATCACCCTCAACATCCGCACCATCGACACGGTGCCGCTCCGCCTGGACGAGTCCCGCTATCCCGCGCCCGAACTGCTTGAGGTGCGCGGTGAAGTGTTCCTGCCGGTCAAGGCATTCGAACAGCTCAACTCCCGGCTCGCTGACGAAGGCAAGCCCCCGTTCGCCAACCCCCGCAACGCCGCGGCCGGGTCCCTGCGGCAGAAGGACCCGCGGGTCACCGCGTCCCGGCCGTTGAGCATGCTGGTGCACGGGATCGGCGCGCACCGCGGGGTGACCATCACCCACCAGTCGCAGTCCTACGAGCTGCTGGCCGCATGGGGACTGCCGGTCAGCGACCGGGTCCGGGTGGTCTCCACCCTGGACGAGGTGCGCGAATATATCGCCTACTACGCGGAGCACCGCCACGACCCCGAATACGAGATCGACGGGGTCGTCGTCAAAGTCGACGATGTCTCCCTGCAGCGCCGCCTCGGCTCCACCAGCCGGGCCCCGCGGTGGGCGATCGCCTACAAGTACCCGCCCGAGGAAGTGACCACCAAGCTGCTCGACATCAAAACCAGTGTGGGCCGCACCGGGCGGGTGACCCCCTATGCGGTGCTGGAGCCGGTGAAGGTCGCCGGATCCGAAGTCGAGTTCGCCACCCTGCACAACGCCCAGGAAGTGGCCCGCAAAGGCGTGCTGATCGGCGACACCGTGGTGGTCCGCAAAGCCGGGGACATCATCCCGGAGGTCGTGGGCCCGGTGGTGGAGAAGCGCACCGGCACCGAGCGGCCGTTCGTGATGCCCACCGAGTGCCCCGAGTGCGGCAGCCCGCTCGGCCAGCAGAAGGAAGGCGACGTCGACCTGCGCTGCCCCAACACCCGCTACTGCAAAGGGCAGTTGCGGGAGCGGCTCGCGTTCATCGCCGGACGCAAAGCCCTCGACATTGAAGCCCTGGGCTACGTGGCGGCCACCGCCCTCACCCAGCCGTTGGAGCCGGCCGAACCGCCGCTGCGGGACGAAGGCGACCTGTTCAACCTGACGGTTGAGCAGTTGCTGCCGATCCGCACGCTTGTCCTCGACCCGGACACCGCCGAGCCGAAGATCGACCCGAAGACCGGCAAACCCAAGGTGGTGAGCTTCTTCGCTAACCAGAAGGGCGAGCCGAAGAAGATCGTCGAGAAGCTGTTCCAGCAGCTGGAGGAAGCGAAGAAGCGTCCGCTGTGGCGCGTGCTGGTCGCCCTGTCCATCCGGCATGTGGGCCCGCGCGCTGCCGAGGACCTTGCCCGCCACTTCCGCTCCTTGGATGCTATTGCTCAGGCCAGTGAGGAGGAGCTGGAGGCAGTCGAGGGGATCGGTCCGACCATTGCCCGGTCCATCGTCGACTGGTTCTCCGTGGACTGGCACCGTGAGATCGTGGAGAAGTGGCGGGCCGCAGGGGTCCGCATGGAGGAGGAGGGCGCCGACGATGGTCCCCGCCTGCTGGACGGCATTACCACGGTGATCACCGGCACACTGGAGAAGTACAGCCGGGACGGAGCGAAGGAGGCGGTGCAGAAGCTCGGTGGCAGGGTCACCGGGTCGGTGTCCAGGAAGACTGACTTCGTCGTGGTCGGAGCAAACCCCGGTTCGAAGTACGACAAAGCTGTGAAGCTGGGGGTGCCGATCCTTGACGAGGCAGGGTTCGAGGTGTTGCTCACTCAAGGTCCGGAAGCGGCCAGGGCAGCCCGTCTCTCCGAGGATGAATCCGTCCTGAGCTGAGCATTCCCGGCCAAAAAGTCGGTCTGATCACCACCAGGACCTGATGTCAGTCTGCTAGGGGAGTAATACGATACGCGATCGAAAGGTCACCGCTGCGGTGTCGTTTGAAGCGGAAAGGGACACCCGCCACAACCATCGGTTTACTGAAAGTCTGCAATCAGCGACACTTGGTGACGAAACGGCGTAAGCTGACCAGCAGCGGTCCAAGCCGTTCGCGACCGTTTTCCGGGTCCGGACATGTCCGGAAAACCGTCGTGTCAGAACCCGTGCGGGGCGCGAAGGGCGGAGGGGAATTCGGCCGTCCGCGCGTTCCACGAACCATCCCGAGGACGTCATGAAAGATCCCACCAGCACCCGGGATGTCGGCCCCCGGGTCGGGACGCCGCTGTGGCTGTACTTCGCCAGTACCACGGTGGCCGGTTGCGTTCTCCTCGTCGTGTCCCTGATCTGGCTGGGGGCTGACCGACTCCAGGTGTTCGCTACCGAGCCGCTCGTGTGGGTCCTGCTGTGCATGGTGATCATCGGAGAGTTGCGTCCTATCGCCGCGCAGCGGCCCACGGGCGGGAACGCCCCTACGTCCCTGCCGTTCTCCTTCGCCCTCGTCATCTACCACGGCCTGCCGATCGCCGGGCTGGTCCAGGCCGTGGGCTCCCTCCTGGCAGGGGTCACGCGCGGACAGGAGCCGCACCGCATCGCGTTCAACATCGCCCAGTACACGCTGAGCTTCGGGGTCGCGGACGCTGTCATCCAACTGGCCTACCCCCGCACCCCCCTCGTGCCGTGGGTGCCGCAGGGGTCGGGGCTGGTGATGGTCGTCCTGGCCGCGGGCGCCTATTTCGTCACCAACCTGCTGCTGGTCGAGTGCGCGGTCGCCATGCACGAGCGCATCCCGCTGCACCGGGTGCTGATGAAGGACCTCGGCTACCGCCTCTTCGTCGCCGGGGTCCTCCTCAGCTTGGCGCCGCTCGTCGTCATCGCCATGGCGCACTCGATCTGGCTGGTGCCGCTGTTCTTCTTCCCGCTTGCCGCGCTGTACAGCAGCGCCTCCCTGTCGGTGAAGCGCGAATACCAGGCCAACCACGACGAACTCACCGGCCTGGCCAACCGCAAGCTGCTGATTCTGCGCACCCAGGAGGCGCTCAGCGAAGCCCAGGAGCGCCGGCAGTGCGTCGGACTCCTCCTGCTGGACCTCGACCGTTTCAAAGAAGTCAACGACACCCTGGGCCACCCCACCGGCGACCGGCTGCTGCAGACCGTCGCCTACCGCCTCACCCACAGCGTGCGCCCCGGAGACCTGGTGGCCCGGCTCGGCGGGGACGAGTTCGCGGTGCTGCTGCCCCAGGTGCGGGACGCGGCTTCGGCCCGCGAAGTCGCGGCGCGGCTGCGGGTCGCTTTGGCGGAACCCCTGCGCCTGGACGGGATGGACTTCGACCTGGAAGCCAGCATCGGCATCGCGCTCTACCCCGACCACGCCCCCGACTTCGAACTGCTGATGCAGCGCGCCGACGTGGCCATGTACGTGGCCAAGGAACAGCGCACCGGGGTGGAGCTGTACGCTCCGCACAAGGACCGGAACTCCGCGGCCCGGTTGAGCCTGTTCGGGGAACTGCGCCGCGCCCTCATCGAAAACGAGCTGGAGATGTTCTACCAGCCGATCGTCGCGCTGGCCGATGAGCGCGTGGTCGCGCTGGAAGCCTTGGTGCGCTGGCGGCACCGCCGGAGGGGGATCCTCCCGCCGGAGGAGTTCGTCCCCATGGTGGAACAGTCCTATCTGATGCGGAGCTTCACCCACGAGGTCATCGAGCAGACGTGCGCGCAGGCTGCCCGCTGGTGGAGCGAGGGCATCACCCTGCCCGTGGCGATCAACCTGTCTGCCCGGGAGCTGCTGGACCCGACCCTGCCGGAGAGCATCGAATCCGGGCTGCGGCGGTACCGGCTCCAGCCGAAGGCCCTGCGGCTGGAGATCAGCGAACGCGCCCTCGTCTCGGACGCGGAAGCGATCATTCCCGCCATCATGTCCCTTGCGGAGCTGGGAGTCACGGTCGCGTTGGACGACTTCGGCACCGGCTATTTCACCTTGGCCCGCCTCAACGGCCTGCCCGTCGGGGAAGTCAAGGTGGACGGGTCGTTCGTCCGCCACGTGATCGATGATTCCGACAGCAAGGTGGTCGTAGAAGCCGCTGTGGACCTGATGAACACGCTGGGACTGCGGGCTATCGCCGAAGGGGTGGAGAATGCGGAGCAGGTCGAAGCGGTCCGCGCCCTCGGCTGCTATGCGGCCCAGGGCCGGTACTTCACCCCGCCGCTGGATGCGGGTGCGGTCACCGGATGGCTGCTGGAGCATGGTGACTTGGCGATCTCGCCGTCGGCGAGCAGCACCGGGACATCCTGGCCGCACAGCGGAATGAGACCACCGACCACCCCGCAGCAGCCATAGGATTGACCTGTCCGAATCTGCCGAAGGAACGGTTTGCAATCCATGTCCGCCATCACCCGTGATGAGGTCGCGCACCTCGCCCGGTTGGCGCGGCTGGCGCTGCCCGAGGACGAGCTCGACCAGCTCGCTGCCCAGCTTGATGTGATCATTTCCGCTGTGGCCAAGGTGCAGGAGGTCGCCAAGGGCGACATCCCACCGACCTCGCACGCTCTGCCGTTGACCAACGTCTACCGTCCTGACGAGGTCAAGCCCGGCCTCACCCCCGACCAGGCGCTGGCGGAGGCTCCAGCGGTGGAGGACGGCCGGTTCCGGGTCCCGCAGATCCTGGGGGAGGAAGGATGACCGAGCTGCTCAAGCTGAGCGCTGCTGAACTCGGCGCGGCCATCGCTTCAGGGGAGACCTCCGCGGTCGAAGCCACCCAGGCCTACTTGGACCGGATCGCGGAAGTCGACGGCCAGATCCACGCGTTCCTCCACGTCGCCGCCGACAAAGCGCTGGAACAGGCCCGCGCGGTGGACGCCCGGCGCGCCGCAGGGGAGAAACTCGGCCCGCTGGCCGGGGTGCCCGTGGCGCACAAGGACGTGTTCACCACCAAGGACATGCCTACCACCGCGGCGTCGAAGATCCTCGAGGGCTGGCAGTCGCCCTACGACGCCACGGTCACGGAACGTCTCCGGGACGCCGGGCTCGTCATTCTCGGCAAGACCAACCTGGACGAGTTCGCCATGGGGTCCTCGACGGAGAACTCCGCCTACGGTCCCACCCGCAACCCGTGGGACACCGACCGGGTGCCCGGCGGGTCGTCCGGAGGCTCCTCTGCCGCAGTAGCCGCTTTCGAAGCCCCGCTGGCGACCGGAACCGACACCGGCGGCTCCATCCGGCAGCCCGCGGCTGTGTGCGGCCTCGTCGGCGCCAAACCCACCTATGGCACGTCGTCGCGCTACGGTCTGATCGCTTTCGCGTCCTCGCTCGACACGCCCGGGCCGATCGCCCGCAATGTCCTGGACGCGGCTCTGCTGCACGAGGCGTTCTCCGGGCACGACCCGCGCGACTCTACGTCGGTGAACGAGCCGGTGCCCCCGGTGGTGGAAGCGGCCCGACGCGCCGACGTTTCCGGAATGCGCATCGGCGTGGTCAAGGAGCTGTCCGGCGAGGGCTACCAGCCGGGTGTGATGCAGCGTTTCACCGAGGCTGTGGAGCTCTTCGAGTCGCTGGGCGCCAAGATCGTCGAAGTGTCCTGCCCGAGCTTCACCGCCGCGCTCGCGGCGTACTACCTCATCGCGCCCAGCGAGTGCTCGTCCAACCTGGCCCGCTTCGACGCCATGCGCTACGGCCTGCGGGTCGGCGACGACGGGACGCGGAGCGCCGACGAGGTGATGGCGCTGACCCGCGCCCAAGGGTTCGGTCCCGAGGTGAAGCGCCGCATCATCCTGGGCACCTACGCGCTGTCGAGCGGCTACTACGACGCCTACTACGGGTCGGCGCAGAAGGTGCGCACACTCATCAAACGGGACTTTGAAGCCGCGTTCCAGCAGGCTGACGTGCTGGTTTCGCCGACGACGCCGACTACGGCGTTCCGGCTGGGCGAGCGCATCGACGATCCGATGGCGATGTACCTGGCCGACCTGTGCACGATCCCGACGAACCTGGCGGGGAACGCTGCGCTGTCGGTGCCGTGCGGGCTCGCTCCGGAAGACAACATGCCGGTGGGCCTGCACATCATGGCGCCGACGCTGGCCGACGACCGCGCCTACCAGGCGGGTGCGGCCGTGGAGGCGGCCCTGCGGGACAAGTGGGGCGGCGACCTGCTGTCGCAGTGCGCCTACGCGGTCTAAACACGTCCTGAAGCCGCTGCAGCGCCTCCGGGAGCCTCCCGGAGGCGCTGTGTGTTGTGTGCGGGGCACGGCACCCCGCACACAGGAGGAAGGCCCCCGCCGCGGCTGCGGCAGGGGCCTTCGCGTCAGGTAGCGTCTCTCAGCAGAGCGGAGACGGATCAGGCGTCGTCAGCGTTGCTCTTGCGCTTGCGGGCCAGGTACATTGCGGCACCGCCACCGCCGACGGCGACGACCGCAGCGGCGATCAGACCGCCGAGCGCAGCACCGGTCACGGGCAGGCCGGGCTTGTCGTCAGCCGGAGGAGTGGGCTTCGGCGACTCCGTGGCAGGCGGGGTCTCGTCGTCACCCGGGGTCGGGGTCTCGTCGTCACCCGGGGTCTCGTCATCGCCCGGGGTCTCGTCGTCACCCGGGGTCTCGTCATCGCCCGGGGTCTCGTCGTCCGAGGGGGCGGGAGCGGTCCAGGTGACCTTGACCTCAGCGCTGGCGGTGGTCTCGGCCTTGTCTGCGGTGATCAGGGTCTGGGTGGGCGGGTCGCCCTGCAGGCCCTTGAACAGGCGGCCGATCTCCACGGTCGCGGAGACGGAAGCGCTGACGGTGGCCTCGCCGTCCGCAGTGCCTTCCGGCACCAGCACGCTGAACTTGTCCTCGTTGCCGACCTCGGTGACCGGGTTGCCCTCGAGGTCAACGGTCTGGACGCCCTCCGGGCCGTTCAGGGTCAGCGGCACCGAGCTGGCGGTGGTGGAGACCGTGAACTCACCGATAAGGCCGCCGGACTCACCCGAAGCCTCGTTGGGGCTGATGGTCAGCGAGGCCGGAGCCTGCTGGATCTCGGTGGCGTTCTCGATGAGGTAGTTGTAGAGCTTCCAGACCTTCTTCGGGGTGCCCTTCTCCTTCAGGTTGACACCGTTGCTGAAGTGCCAGATCGCGGCCTGGGTGGCGGAGAGGGCGTCCTTGGCGGTGAGGTCCTTGATCCCGGTCCGCTCGCTGAGCTGGTCCGCGGAGAGCTCGGGGTAGGAGTTCTGGAGGATCCAGAGGACCTTGCCCGGCTGGGAGTTGGCGAACTCGCCCTCACCGGGGTATTCGCTCCAGTCCCCCTCCTCGTACTTCGCCTTGGACCGGATGGGGGTCTCGAAGTCGATGCAGTAGGCGGGGATCTTGGTGCCGTCGCTGAGGGTCAGCTGGAAGAGGACGGTGCCGACCGAACCGCGGTCGAACGACAGGGTGTGACCGCTCGCGACGTTGCCCGTGTACTGGGCGTCGGCACCACCGGAGTAGTGGTCAGCGAACGCGGGTGCGGCCGACATGCCGAAGGCGAGGAACGCGGCGGTCGCCGTACCGGCGACAGTGACCAGCGCGCGCCGCACACCGCGGGGTGTACGGGAGGAAGAGTCTGTGGTCAACAAGTCGTATCCCAGAGTTGTTGAGGGGGTGGACAGGCGATCCGACCGTGCGGGACGCCGCGTGCGGCCAGGGGTCGCACGGGGACCGCGTTTGAGGAAAGCAACTCGATCGTTGGTGCTTCGATGCGGGTGCCCGGTCGCAGCAGAGAGTGGACGTGTGGCGTCAGGCCGCTCACCAGACCACCGGCACCAAAGCCGCGGGGCGGTGGGTATCACCGCACGGCAGATAATAGCCGTCTTTATCCGATCTTTCTACGGTAGGAGAAAACCCCGGAAGTGCTTTTGGTTCTTGAGGTATCAACCATGAGGTGATATATGCACACAACCTTCCGCGGGTTTTTCTTTTCCCGCGGCGACCTGCGGTAATAGGAGTAATGAACCGGACATCTCCGGCGTGGGTCATCAATTTTTATGATGCCGGATAGTCTCCAGGGGAAGAGGACGCGCAGAACAGGTGTCCGGATTACCTAAAGTTGATGATTTTTCTGGGGAAAGCGGAAAGCTCTGGTCGGTCTCGGTCACCTCACTGTGTGTGCCGTCTCACGTGCGGGAAACGTCAGCGCCGCCTACGCCAGGTCACCAGGATCAGTACTGCGCCGAGGCCCAGCAGTGCCAGCGCGCCGGCCAGGACAGCACCCAGCCAGGTGCCGGTGAGGGGCAGGTCCGCTTCGATGCGCTTGTCCTCGGCGACGATCGGCGCGGCAGGCTCAGCAGGCGGCGTAGGGGCAGGCGCTGAGGCGGACTGCTCGGGGGCGGGGGCATCCGAGGGCGATCCGGAAGGAGACGCGGAGGCGGCGGAATCAGGCGCGTTCCAGCTCACGCGCGCCGCGACAGTCAGGGCAATGGTCGCCGTATCAGCGACGACCAAAGGCTGGGTCTGCACCCCGTCCTTACCCGTGTAGACCAGGCCGGGCAGGATTTCTGCCTGGTCGGTGCGCGCATACACGGTGGCCGTGCCCTCCTCGACGTCTGCGGGGAGCGCGAGGAGGATTTCATCGCCGTCACGGGCTTCAAAGACCGGGGAGCCGTCGGCGTCGACCAGCGCGGCTTCTCCAATCCCGTTCACGGTCAGCCGTACCGGTGCGTCACCCGTGGTGTGCACGGTCAGCGGGCCCAGCGAGGACGACGTCTCCCCGACGACCTCGGTCGGGACGAGCCCTAGCGGGGCGTCGGGTTCGGCTACGGGAGTCGCATGGTCCAGCAGGTACCGGTAGAGCGCGTGCACGTGTGCGGCACCGGAGTCCCCGAAACCAGGCGGACGCAACTGGATGCCGTTGCTGAAGTGCCAGATCGCCGCCTGGGTGCCCGCGATCGCCTGTTCGGCGCTCAGCCCGTCGATGCCGCTGTGCTCCGCCACTTCCTCCAACGGCAGCACAGGGTAGGAGTTGCGCACGATCCAGACGATCTTGCCGGCGTGGGCGGCCCCCGGAAGCTGCGGCCACTCCGCCATGGTGTAGGCAGCCGTGTAGTCGACGTTGCGGCTGACGTCCACGCAGTAGGCGGCCACCGTCGTGTCGTCGTCCACTCGGAGTTCGAACAGCGTGGTGGTGGCGGATTCCCCGTTGGTGAAGTGGACGTTCTCGCCAGGGGTCCCGTTGCGGTCGACACGTGCAATAGACGTGGACTCCGCGGCCGCGGGAAGCGAAGGCCCCCAGCAGGCGAGGAGGATGGCTGCGGTGGCGGCGCACAGTCCGGATCGCACGCGGGACAGCAGACTCGGCACGATGTCTTCCAGGCGAAAACAGCGGGTGGCGGGGAAGTGGCTCCCGGCGCGAGCTCAGGGCTGGCTGGCGCGGGGTCGGAACGGTCGAAGGAAAGCCTAACCTCTGGGGCGGGACCCGCTGGCGGTCCCGGCGAAACCGCTGAACAATCGTACGCTTCCCGTAATATCCCAGAAGCCTTCGCCGATGCGGCCCTAAAAAGTCATCCCTGTGTTCGGCCCTCGGTAGGCTCGGAAGGTGCCCGTCGGTGCGCTGCCCGGACGGCGGGCCACGAGGTGCTCAACGACAAGTGACCTGTTCGGTGGGGCAGCACCGGACGGGAACGGTTCGAAACGAAAAACAACGGAAGCGGGTTGTGCGGCGATGGGTAGCGCGGTGACGAGTGACCACTCCGCCAAGGGCGGTGCTACGGCGCTGATGCCCTACGACGAGGTACTGCGCGGGTACGAGCCGGTACTGGGATTGGAGACCCACGTCGAGCTGGGTACCCGCTCGAAGATGTTCTGCTCCTGCGCCACTACTTTCGGCGCCGAACCGAACACCCAGGTGTGCCCGGTGTGCCTGGCGCTGCCGGGTGCGCTGCCGGTGGTCAACAGCGCGGCAGTGGAGAGCGCGATCCGGCTCGGTCTTGCGCTGAACTGCTCTATCGCCGAGTGGTGCCGGTTTGCCCGGAAGAACTACTTCTATCCGGACATGCCGAAGAACTACCAGATCTCGCAGTACGACGAGCCGCTCTGCTACGACGGGTACCTCGACGTCACGGTGGACACCCCGGAAGGGCCGCGCGAGTTCCGGATCGGTATCGAGCGCGTCCACATGGAGGAGGACACCGGTAAGACGTCGCACGTGGGCGGGGCTGACGGCCGGATCCACGGCGCCGAGTACTCCACCGTCGACTACAACCGCGCGGGGATTCCGCTGCTGGAGATCGTCACCAAGCCGATCGAGGACGCCGGGGAGTGGGCTCCCCAGGTGGCCCGCGCCTATGTACGGGAGCTGCGTGACCTGATCCGCGCCCTGGGGATCTCCGACGTGCGCATGGAGGAGGGTTCGCTCCGCTGCGACGTCAACGTTTCGCTGAAGCCGCGCGGGAGCACGGAGTGGGGCACCCGGACTGAGACGAAGAACGTCAACTCGCTGCGTTCGATCGAGCGGGCGGTCCGCCACGAGATCGAACGGCAGGGCGGGGTCCTGTCCGCGGGCGGCCGCGTCGTGCAGGAGACCCGGCACTTCCAGGAGAGCACGGGAACCACTGTGGCGGGGCGCAGCAAGGAGGAGGCGCAGGACTACCGCTACTTCCCCGACCCTGACCTGGTGCCGGTCGCGCCCGACCGCGAATGGGTGGAGCAGCTCCGCGCCACCCTGCCGGAACTGCCTTCCGCGAAGCGGCGCCGGCTCAAGGCCGAATGGAACCTGACCGACAAGGAGCTGCAGGACCTCGTCAATGCGAACGCGGTCGACCTGGTCGAGCAGACTGTTGCCGCGGGCGCTCCCCCGGCTGAGGCGCGCAAGTGGTGGTTGAACGACCTGTCGCGGCGGGCCACGGAGACCGGTGTGGAGCTGAGCGAGCTGCCGATCACCCCGGCCCAGGTCGCCCGGGTCGTGGAGCTGGTTGCCGAGGGGTCGCTCACCAACAAGCTGGCCCGGCAGGTGGTCGACGGGGTGCTCGCAGGAGAAGGCGAGCCGGACGAGGTGGTGGAAGCCCGCGGGCTGCGGGTGGTCAGCGACGACGCTGCCCTGGGCGCGATCGTCGACCAGGCGATCGCGAACAACGCGGACGCCGCCGAGAAGGTCCGCAACGGCAAGATCGCCGCGGTGGGCGCCCTGGTCGGTGCGGTCATGCGGGAGACCAAGGGCCAGGCGGACGCGGGACGGGCACGGCAGCTCATCCTGGAGCGGCTGGGGGTCTCGGGCTGACGGAGGAGTGCTACGGCACGGGCCTCCACCGGGGATGACAGACATGTTGATCACCGAGAGTGATCAACATGTCACATATTCTCGCTATGCTCTCAACCTCCCCGTGACCTTGGTTGACTAGCGTGAGACAACCTGAAGAAGCCGTGAGAAGACCTCGCACCCCTATCGGGAGCGTGGTCTGCCTGGCCCCGCGGCCTTCGGGTGCGCAAGGTCGGGAGAGAGCGACGCAAGCCCGGCAGACCACCTGGACGTAGGTCCTGTCAGTGCACCGGGGCGCATCCCGGGACGTGAGCCCGAAGGACTCCACTGCCGTCAACGGAGGGGTGCCCATGGCTGCGGTCAACACCACCAGGAAAAGCCTCCGCAGAAGCGGAAGCGCCCTTCAGGGAGCCCTCCAGGCGAGGAGGGCGCCATGAAGGGCGGGACACGGGTATGGCTGAGCGCGATCCTGGGCTTGTTCATGAGCTACGTGTTGGGCACCCTCGTCCGTGTCGGTGAGGTGCCCTTGACTGTATGGGCGGGGACGTGGCCCACAGCGGTGGCGGCCGCAGGAGCGGCAGCTGCACTGCTCTACGCTGCCCGCGCCCGGATGCGCGTCGAGGGTGCGGACGGCGACGTCCCGGACAGTGCCGGGGCGCTGCGGCTGTTCGGGTTCGCTGCCCTGGCCTGGTGTGCGGGGTCAATCACTTACGGGGTCACCGGCCTCCTCAACGCGGGCGCGTTCTCACTGACCTTCGGCGACCTGTTCTCCCTGGTGGCGCTGCCCCTGTTCACGGTGGGCTTCCTGCGGTTCGCGCCGCTGCCGCGACGCCCCCGGGCCCTGGTCCGGCATGTCACAGACAGCTACGTGTGCGCCGCCGCGGTGTTCAGCACCGTGTGGCTGGTGCTCTTCCAACCGCTCTACCAGGAGCTGGGCGGCAATGCGGGGGCCATGGCGTTCGCGCTGGTCTATCCGGTCACGGACATCGCCGTGGTGTGCCTGCTGGCGCCCCTGGTCCTCACCTCACCGCACAGCACCCGGCGCGCGGTGCTGCTCGCGATGGGCGCGTTCGTCACCATCTGCGCTGCCGACCTCATCGGGGCGGTGGGCCGACTGTCCGGGGAGGCGGTCGCGGGAGGAATCGAGTACCCGGTGCGGCTGCTGGGCTTCCTGCTGCTGGGCGCGATCCCGGCAGTGGTGAAGCGGAAGCCGGGAACGGCGCCCCGGCGGATCACCGGACGCGGCCTCTACCGGGTCGCCCCGGAGATCGCCGCGGTCACCGCGTTGAGCACGGCGGCCGTGGTCATCACCATTGCCGGGCTGCGCGCGGAAGGCATCGCCCCGGTGCTCCCGCTCACCGCGGGATCCGCGGTCCTCGTCCTCCTGGTGCGCATGGTCGGCTTGATGGACGAGACCACCGTCTTGGCGCGAATCGTGCAGACCCGGGAGCGACACCTGCACGATCTGGCGGAGCACAGCGGCGACATCATCGTGATCCTGGAAGAGGACTGCCGGATCTGCTACATGAGCCCGGGGGCGGGCGCCATGTTCGGGTACCGCGACGGCGATCCGCTGCTCGCGGAGCCGGTCACGTCGCTCGTCCACCCCGAGGACCTGCCCGACTTGGCCGCTGCCGCCGCCGAGCTGCGGAACGGGGCGGAGAGCGCGCGGGTGCGCGCCCGGGTGCGTGCCGCCGACGGCACCTGGCGGCACACCACGTCCACCGTCTCGGTATACGAACGCCCCGGTGAGCCGGTCCGGTTCCTGTTGACCACGCGCGACATCAGCGCCCAGGTGGAGCTGCAGAAGCAGGTCGACCACCTGACTTTCCACGACGGGGTGACCGGGCTGCCGAACCGCGCCTACCTCGAAGAGCGGGTCCGGGAGGTGCTGAGCGGGCACGCTGAAGCGGAGGGCGGCCGGGAACAGCCGGAGGTCGCCGTCATTTTCCTGGACCTGGACGGGTTCACCGCGGTCAACGACTCTGCGGGGCACGCGTTCGGCGACTACCTGCTCGCCCAGGTCGGACACCGGCTGCGCGCAGTTTTGGACACGGGTGACACGCTGGCCCGGTGGGGCAGCGACGAGTTCGTGGCGCTGGTGGAGGACCGTCCGCGGGCCGACAGCGTGGTCGACTTGGCCGAGCGGATGATCCAGGTGATCGAGGGCGAGCCTTTCCCGGTGGCGGACCGCGACGTGATCGTGACCGCCAGCGTGGGGGTCGCGTTCGCGGAGCCGGGGATCGACGGGGCGGAGCTGCTGCGCAACGCGGACATGGCGATGGCGCGGGCCAAGGAGCACGGCGGCGGCCGCGTCGAGGTGTACGCGGCGCACATGCACGCCCAGGTGGTGGAGCGGCTCGAACTGCAGACCGAGCTGCGGCAGGCGCTCGCGGAGCACGCGTTTGTCCTGGAGTACCAGCCGGTCGTCAGCTTGGAGACTTCCCAGGTGACCGCGGTGGAGGCGCTCGTGCGGTGGCGGCGGGCGGACGGGTCGCTCGTGCCCCCGGAGGAGTTCCTCGGCCCTGCTGAGGAGTCGGGGCTCATCGTCCCGCTGGGCGAGTGGATCCTGCGGGAGGCCTGCCAGAAGGTCGCGGTGTGGCGCGCCACGACAGGGTTGGACATCGGCTTGTCAGTGAACGTGTCGGCCCGGCAGGTGCTCTCCGCGGGGTTCGTGCAGAGCGTGGAGGAAGTGCTCGCGGAGAGCGGGCTCAACGCGGAAGCGCTGACCGTGGAGGTCGACGAGGAGGTCCTGCTGGAGAACCCGGTGGTCGCGGCGGAGCACCTCACCAAGCTGCGCGAGCTGGGGGTCCGGCTGGCCGTGGACGACTTCGGGATGGGCCACGCGTCCCTGTCCCATTTGCGGCGGCTGCGCGTGGACGAGATCAAGATCGACCCGTCGTTCGTCCGAGACTTGGACGCCGATGAGACGGTGACCCTGTTGACGCGGACTCTCATCCGCCTGGGCCAGGACCTGGGGGTGCAGGTGGTCGCTGAGGGGATCGAACACCCGTGGCAGTTGCGGCGGCTGCGGGAGATGGGGTGCGCCTACGGCCAGGGGTTCCTGGTGGGACGGCCGATGGACGCTGCCGGGGTGGAAGCCTTGGTGGGCGGCGAAACGAACGCCGCCGCGCTGTGAGATTCCCGGCACAGTCCGTCCACGGCGGCCGGAGAATGCCGGCGCTTACCCCAAGAAAGTCCAGGTCAGACGGGTGTGGGGGAGAGGGTGCCCATCAGGCGCCCCCGGTTCGAATAGCGGAGTGTGTATCTCACATTGTGAGACGAATGGGCGTTCTGTTTGACGTGACACCCTCAGCTCGGTCATTGTTGTTGACGTGCAGAGCAACTTTCTGATTCTCGTACTTGGTCAGCGCGCAGCCCGCTGACCGAGTCGACGCTGCGCGCTCCCCTCAACCGCTACGCGGTGGGGGTTTTTTTGTTGCCAGTCACGCGTTACCCGCCCTCTCCGAAGGATCTAGTGATGACCGAGCAGATGACCGGAGCCCAATCGCTCATCAGGGCGCTGGAGCATGTCGGCGTCGATGTCGTGTTCGGAATCCCTGGGGGGGCGATCCTCCCCGCCTACGACCCGCTGTACGACTCCACCAAGGTGCGCCACATCCTCATGCGCCACGAGCAGGGGGCCGGGCACGCAGCCGAAGGATATGCCTACGCCACGGGACGACCAGGGGTGTGTATCGCCACCAGTGGCCCCGGCGCGACCAACCTGGTGACCCCGCTTGCAGACGCCTACATGGACTCGGTCCCCGTGGTCGCGATCACCGGGCAGGTGGCCAGCCCGGCGATCGGCACCGACGCGTTCCAGGAAGCCGACATCTGCGGCATCACCATGCCGATCACCAAGCACAACTTCCTGGTCCGGGACCCCTCCAAGATCGCCAGCACCATCGCCGAGGCCTTCCACATCGCCTCCACCGGCCGTCCTGGCCCGGTCCTCGTGGACATCGCCAAGGACGCGCTGCAAGCACAGACCCGCTTCGAATGGCCGCAACGGCCCGAACTGCCCGGCTACCGCCCCGTCACCAAACCGCACGGTAAGCAGGTGCGGGAGGCGGCACGGCTGATCGCCGAAGCCAAACGCCCCGTGCTCTACGTCGGCGGCGGAGTGTTCAAATCGGGTGCGTCCAAAGAACTGCGTGTACTGGCTGAACTGACAGGGATTCCGGTCGTCACCACCCTCATGGCACTGGGCACCTTCCCCAGCAGCCATCCCCAGAACCTCGGCATGCCGGGAATGCACGGCACCGTCGCCGCGGTCGGCGCCCTGCAGCGCGCCGACCTGATCGTGGCGCTGGGCGCCCGGTTCGATGACCGGGTCACCGGCAAGCTCAGCTCGTTCGCCCCCCACGCCACCATCGTGCACGCCGACATCGACCCGGCCGAGATCTCCAAGAACCGGTACGCCGACGTGCCGATCGTGGGCGACTGCCGGGAGGTCATCGCGGATCTGATCGTGGCGGTCCGTGCCGACCAAGCCGCCGGACGCCAGGGCGACTACACCGCGTGGTGGGAGCAGCTCAACCGAATGCGCGAGACCTACCCGCTGGGCTACACCGAGCCGGAGGACGGTTCGCTCGCCCCCCAGTACGTGATCAAGCGCATCGGCCAGATCGTCGGCCCCGACGCCACCTACGTCGCCGGAGTGGGCCAGCACCAGATGTGGGCTGCCCAGTTCATCGACCACCAGCGTCCCGGCTCCTTCGTCAACTCGGGCGGCGCCGGAACGATGGGCTTCGCCATCCCCGCGGCCCTCGGCGCCAAGGTCGGCGACCCCGATCGGGTCATCTGGGCGATCGACGGCGACGGCTGCTTCCAGATGACCAACCAGGAGCTGGCCACCTGCGCGATCGAAGGCATCCCGATCAAGGTTGCGGTGATCAACAACGGCAACCTCGGTATGGTCCGCCAGTGGCAGACCCTGTTCTACGACGGCCGCTACTCCAACACCAACCTGCACACCGCGCCCACCCCCGAAGACGGGAAGGTGCGCATTCCGGACTTCGTCCGCCTCGCAGAGGCGTACGGTTGTGTCGGGCTGCGTTGCGACCGCGCAGAAGACGTGGACGCCACCATCGAGAAAGCCATGGCCATCAACGACGTGCCCGTGGTGATCGATTTCACGGTCCACCACGACGCAATGGTCTGGCCGATGGTCCCGGCTGGAGTCAGCAACGACGACATCCAGTACGCGCGCGACATGGCGCCTGAATGGGACGACGAGGAAGAATAGGAGAGGTTGACGAATGAGTCTGCACACGCTGTCCGTCCTGGTGGAGGACACGCCTGGAGTGCTCGCTCGCGTAGCCTCCCTGTTCTCCCGTCGCGGCTTCAACATCCACTCCCTCACGGTGGGACCCACCGAATATGAGGGGCTGTCCCGCATGACAATCGTGGTCAACTGCGACCGCCATCCCCTGGAGCAGGTGACCAAGCAGCTCAACAAGCTGGTCAACGTCATCAAAATCGTCGAGATGGACCCCGAGGCGTCGGTGCGTCGGGAACTGCTGCTCATCAAGGTCAAAGCCGATTCGAGCAACCGTTCCCACGTGCTGGAGACGGCCCAGTTGTTCCGCGCCAACGTCGTCGACGTGAACCCGGACGTGGTGGTCATCGAGGCCACCGGGCAACCGGAGAAGCTCCAAGCGCTGATCCGTAACCTGGAGCCGTTCGGGATCAAGGAACTAGTGAAGTCGGGAGTGGTGGCTCTCGGCCGCGGTCCCAGGTCCATCACTGACCGGTCGCTGCGCGTGGTCGAGCGCAGCGCCTGACCCTGTATCCCGGGGATTCCCGCCGGGGATTCCACAAGTCCCGGCGCGGCGGCGTCCGGCCCGGTTCCGCCCGTCGCGTCGTACGGACGACAGATCTCTCAGCAAGGAGTTAAGCCGAAGTGGCAGCACAGATGTACTACGACGACGACGCAGACCTGAATATCATCCAGGGGCGTACCGTCGCCGTCATCGGCTATGGCAGCCAGGGGCACGCGCACGCGCTGTCGTTGCGGGATTCCGGCGTCGACGTGCGGGTCGGGCTCCCCGAGAGCTCGAAGAGCCGGGCCAAGGCCGAAGAGGACGGCCTGCGGGTCGTCACACCGGCGGAGGCGGCCCAGGAAGCCGACCTCATCATGATCCTGGTGCCCGACCACATCCACCGCGACCTGTACGCCAACGAGATCGCCCCGCACCTCAACGAGGGCGACGCGCTGTTCTTCGGGCACGGTTTCAGCATCCGCTACGGCCTCATCACCCCGCCGGAGGGTGTGGACGTGGCGATGGTCGCCCCCAAGGGCCCGGGCCACCTGGTGCGCCGCCAGTTCGAGGCCGGCCGCGGCGTTCCCGTGCTGGTCGCCGTGGAGAAGGACGCCTCCGGTTCGGCCTGGGACCTGGCCCTCTCCTACGCCAAGGCCATCGGCGGCACCCGCGCCGGTGCGCTGAAGACCACCTTCAAGGAAGAGACCGAGACCGACCTGTTCGGCGAGCAGGCCGTGCTCTGCGGCGGCGTTTCCGAGCTGATCAAGGCCGGCTTCGCCACCCTGGTCGAGGCGGGCTACCAGCCTGAGGTGGCCTACTTCGAGTGCCTGCACGAGATGAAGCTCATCGTCGACCTCATGTACGAGGGCGGCATCTCCAAGATGTACTGGTCGGTGTCGGACAACGCCGAGTACGGCGGCTACACCCGGGGTCCGCGCGTCATCACCGAGTCCACCCGCGAGGAGATGCGCAAGATCCTCCAGGAGGTCCAGGACGGCACCTACGCCAAGGAGCTGGTGGAGGAGTTCGACAAGGGCCGTCCGAACTTCCTCAAGCGGCGTGAGGCCGAGCAGGGCGAGCAGATCGAGAAGGTCGGCACTGAGCTGCGCTCGCTGATGAGCTGGCTGAAGAACTGATCCGGCTACGGCAGTCGCTCACGGGTCCCGGGTGTGTGACACTCCGGGACCCTCCTCGCGTGGAGGGGTGGTCCACACCAATCCCGGGACAGGGGGTCGGTTAAGCTGGATTCCTGTCACGGTAGAGCCACCCAGCGCTAGACTTCTCCTCGTTCTGGCGCCTGGCCGGAGCCGACGCCGGCAATGTCGTGGCTGCGACCGCAGTCGAACCCACACGCACTCCCTCTAAGGAATTCGTTGTGCCCAAGCCAGTCGTCCTGGTCGCGGAAGAACTTTCGCCCGCAGGAATCGCGCTGTTGGAAGAGGACTTTGAAGTCCGCCACGTCAACGGCGCCGACCGTTCCCAGCTCCTTCCCGCGCTCGCCGGAGTCGACGCGCTGATCGTGCGCAGCGCCACCAAAGTGGACGCTGAGGTGCTGGCCGCGGCGCCCTCCCTCAAGGTTGTGGCGCGTGCGGGCGTCGGACTGGACAACGTGGATGTCGAGGCCGCCACCAAGGCGGGCGTGCTCGTCGTCAACGCGCCCACCTCCAACATCATCAGTGCAGCGGAACAGGCCATCAACCTGCTCTTGGCCACGGCCCGCAACACTGCTGCTGCCCACGCGGCCCTCGTGCGCGGCGAGTGGAAGCGTTCCAAGTACACCGGCGTCGAACTGTACGACAAAACCGTCGGCATCGTGGGCCTGGGACGGATCGGCGTGCTCGTCGCCCAGCGGCTCCAGGCGTTCGGCACCAAGCTGATCGCCTACGACCCCTTCGTGCAGCCTGCCCGGGCCGCGCAGCTGGGGGTGGAGCTCGTCGAGCTCGACGAGCTGCTGGAGCGCAGCGACTTCATCACGATCCACCTGCCCAAGACGAAGGACACGATCGGCCTGATCGGCGAGGAAGAGCTGCGCAAGGTCAAGCCGACGGTCCGGATCATCAACGCTGCGCGCGGCGGGATCGTGGACGAGACGGCCCTCTACCACGCGCTCAAGGAAGGTCGTGTGGCCGGCGCTGGGCTGGACGTGTTCGCCAAGGAGCCTTGCACGGACAGCCCGCTGTTCGAGCTGGAGAACGTGGTGGTGGCTCCGCACCTGGGGGCCAGCACGCACGAGGCGCAGGAGAAGGCCGGGACCCAGGTGGCCCGGTCCGTCAAGCTTGCGCTCGCCGGCGAGTTCGTGCCGGACGCGGTCAACATCCAGGGCAAGGGCGTGGCCGAGGACATCAAGCCGGGGCTGCCGCTGACGGAGAAGCTCGGCCGTATCCTCGCCGCGCTCGCCGACGGTGCGATCACCCGGGTCGAGGTGGAGGTCCGGGGCGAGATCGTCGCCCACGACGTCAAGGTGATCGAGCTGGCCGCGCTCAAGGGCCTCTTCACGGACATCGTGGAAGAGGCTGTGACCTACGTGAACGCGCCTCTGGTAGCCAAGGAGCGCGGTATCGAGGTGAGCCTGACCACCGAGGAGGAGAGCCCCGACTGGCGCAACGTCATCACGGTGCGGGCCATCCTCTCCGACGGCCAGCGCGTGTCGGTCTCGGGCACGCTGACCGGGCCGCGCCAGTTGGAGAAGCTTGTCGAGGTCAACGGCTACACCATGGAGATCGCGCCCAGCGAGCACATGGCGTTCTTCTCCTACCACGACCGTCCCGGTGTGGTCGGCGTAGTCGGCCAACTGCTCGGACAGGCGCAGGTGAACATCGCCGGCATGCAGGTCAGCCGGGACAAGGAGGGCGGTGCGGCGCTGATCGCGCTGACCGTGGACTCGGCGATCCCCGACGAGACCCTCGAGACGATCTCCAAGGAGATCGGCGCCGAGATCAGCCGCGTGGACTTGGTTGACTGACCGGCAGCAGCGTGCCAGGGCCCGCTCCTTCGGAGGGGCCCTTTTCTTATGCCGGGCATCAGGGTGCTTTGTCCGGTATGGCGCTATTTTCCGGGCCCTGGACCGCCCTTTTAGTTGGGCGTCCGATATTCTGTCTTCCTAGCAGATAGCGTTGCGTGCCTGCTGGGCGACGGACCACGAGAACCGCCCGCGGCGCGAACGGTGTGCCACTACCTCACCCAGGACGTTGGCACTGCGGACCGGTCAGGTGATCCCACCGGAGGCGTTGTCACGCCGGACCCGTCCCCACTCCTCAAGCCCGGGAGTCCGGCTTCTCCACGCTCACCCATCGGGGCGTATGCCTGAACCCGATGGGTTCCCGGATCAGGAATCGAGGACTGACCATGGACGAAACCACGACTGCTGAAGCCAACGAGGCACGCGAAGCCGTGCAGCGCGCCCTGGACCGTCGGGACAACGGCGGCCCCACCGGCCACTGAGGGCCCGGTCCGTGCGCGGCCGACTCCCACTGGGCGGCGCGCCCTCCACCCGGGGGAAGGGTGCTGACCTCACCGACAACCCGCCTGCTTCGGTACTCTTGTCTCATCCCTGTTGTCGCTCGTCTCAACTCATGAGACACCGGGTCGCGTGTCCGCCGCTGGGAACCCGGCGTGTCGGCCGCACCGTGAAGACACCATCAGACTGAAGGCAGGCAAGGCTCCCTATGTCCGCTCGTACTGTGAAGCTGGCCGTGATCCCCGGTGACGGCATCGGGCCCGAAGTCGTTGCCGAAGGGCTCAAGGTCCTCTCCGCCGTCGCCCCCCGGCACGGACTCACCCTCGACACCACCGAGTACGAGTTGGGTGCCCAACGGTGGCATGCCACCGGTGAGGTCCTGCCGGACGCGGTCGAGGAGGAGCTGCGCCAGCACGACGCCATCCTCCTTGGAGCGGTCGGCGACCCCACGGTGCCCAGTGGAGTCCTGGAGCGTGGCCTGTTGCTGCGGTTGCGCTTCAACTTCTCGCACTACGTCAACCTGCGGCCGGTCCGGCTCTACCCGGGGGTGACCACCCCGCTGGCCGGTGTCGCACCCGAAGACATCGACATGCTGGTCGTGCGCGAGGGAACTGAGGGCCCCTACGCCGGCATGGGAGGCGTGCTGCGCAAGGGCACCCCCCACGAGATCGCCACCCAGGACAGCGTCAACACTCGTCTCGGTGTGGAACGCGTCGTCCGCTACGCCTTCGCCAAAGCCGCTGAGCGTCCCTGTCACAAGCTCACCCTGGTCCACAAGGACAACGTGCTGACCTACGCCGGCGAACTGTGGCAGCGCGTGGTCCGCGAGGTCGGCGCCGAATACCCCCAGGTCGAAGTCGACTACCTGCACGTCGACGCAGCCACCATGTTCTTCGTGACCCAGCCGCGGCGCTTTGACGTGGTGGTCACCGACAACCTCTTCGGCGACATCATCACCGACCTCGGCGCGGCCGTGGCCGGCGGTATCGGCCTGGCCGCTAGTGGCAACATCAACCCCGAGGGCGACTTCCCCAGCATGTTCGAGCCGGTGCACGGATCCGCACCCGACATCGCAGGACAGGGCAAGGCTGACCCCACGGCGACCATCCTGTCTGTCTCCCTCATGCTGGAACACCTGGGCTACGCCGACGCAGCAGCACAAATCGACCAGGCGGTAGCCGAGGACCTGCAGGAACGTGCTAAGAACGGTGGAGTCCGCTCCACCACCCAGATTGGCGACGACATCGCTCAGCGAGTAGCGGAGCAGGGCTAGGCGGACACCACCGCTCATGCCCTGCTGTTCACGCGCGGCGCGGCTGAGCACCAGTACCCCTTGATGCGACGGGCGCGCCCATGGCGCGCCCGTCGCCGTGTCCACGGTTTTGGGTCTGGCTCTGGCTCCGGGTGCGTCGTTTCCGTCACACTAGAGTCCTCGGGACGGCAGCGTCGCCGTTCCGACGTATCCGAGAGGATCGGCAGCACATGAGCAACGGCACCACCACAAGCGGGTTGACGTTCGATATTCGACTCTCCACCGAGCGGAAGACCCCGCAGGAGCGAGAGGCGATCCTGGAAAACCCCGGGTTCGGCAAAGTGTTCACCGACCACATGGTGACCATCCGCTACACCGCAGACCGCGGCTGGCACGATGCCCGACTCGAGCCCTACGGGCCGCTGTCGCTGGACCCGGCCACCTCAGTCCTGCACTACGCCCAGGAGATCTTCGAAGGGCTCAAAGCGTACCGCCACCCCGACGGCAGCATCGCCTGCTTCCGGCCGGAAGCCAACGCCGCACGGTTCAACTCCAGTGCGAAGCGCATGGCGATGCCGGAACTTCCCGAAGAACTGTTCCTGGGGGCGATCGACACCCTGCTCACCTACGACGGCGACTGGGTCCCCACCCAGGCTGACACCAGCCTGTACCTGCGCCCCTTCATGATCTCCACCGACGTCGGCCTGGGCGTCAACAGCCCGTCCAGCAGCTACCTGTTCGTGCTGATCGCTTCCCCGTCCGGCGGCTACTTCGCCAACGGGGTCAAACCGGTCACCGTGTGGCTGTGCGAGGACTACACGCGGGCTGCGCCCGGCGGAACCGGTGCGGCCAAGTTCGGCGGCAACTACGCGGCCAGCTTCCTGGCCCAGGCCCAAGCCGTCGAACAGGGCTGCGACCAGGTCGTCTGGCTGGACGCAGTGGAACACCGCTGGGTGGAGGAGATGGGCGGCATGAACCTCTTCTTCGTCTTCGGTTCCGGAGAGAACGCCCGCCTCCTCACCCCTGAACTGACCGGCACCCTCCTGCCCGGCATCACCCGTGACTCGCTGCTGAAGCTCGCCCCCGACCTCGGCTACCCGGTGGAAGAGGGGCGGATTTCTACCGACGAGTGGCGGGAGGCCGCGGCCAGTGGAGAGCTCACCGAGGTGTTCGCCTGCGGTACTGCCGCCGTCATTACCCCCGTCTCGCACGTGAAGAGTCGGCAGGGCGAGTTCCAGATCGGTGACGGCACCCCCGGCCCCATCACCATGCGCCTGCGGGAGGAGCTCGTCGGCCTGCAGTACGGCACCCGCCCCGACTCCCACGGCTGGATCCGCAAGTTCGGCCGCTAATGGGCGCGGGTGAGCGAACCGGCCATAAGCCCAGCACACCGGTGTGACGATCCTGGGGTTTCCCGAGCTACCCCCGCTCGGGAAACCCCAGGTGCATGTGGGGCCTGGGTGCACCCAGAGAACAAGATGTGGCACACTTGGTGCTATGCCGCCTCAGGCGATCATTATCGTGAGGCGCGCTGGCTGAAACGGACCCCGCCAGCGCGCAGACCTCTCGTGTCCACGAGAGGTCTTTTTTGTTGGCGGGAGCGGGTCGGCCACCAGGTGACACAGACCAGACCCGGGAGTTCCCACATGCTGGACGACAGTTTCCACGTATTCGACACGACCCTGCGTGACGGCGCTCAGCGCGAAGGCATCAACTTCACCGTCGCCGACAAACTTGCGGTCGCGAAGCTGCTCGACGAGTTCGGTGTGGGTTTCATCGAGGGCGGCTGGCCCGGCGCGAATCCGAAGGACACAGAATTCTTCCGACGGGCCCAAACAGAACTGTCCCTCAAACATGCGCAGCTCACCGCGTTCGGCTCGACCCGGCGGGCGGGAACCACGGCTGCGAAGGACCCCCAGGTGCTCGCGTTGCGCGACTCCGGGGCGCCCGTCGTCACCCTCGTGGCGAAGAGCGACGACCGGCACGTCGAACTGGCGCTGCGCACCACGCTCGAGGAGAACCTCGAGATGATCGCGGACACGGTCTCCTTCCTGCTGGGCCAGGGACAGCGCGTCTTCGTTGACTGCGAGCACTTCTTTGACGGGTACCGGCACAACCCCGAATACGCACTCCGTGTGGTGCGCACCGCGGCCGAGGCGGGGGCCTCCGTGGTGGTGCTGTGCGACACCAACGGCGGCATGCTGCCGTCCGACGTCTTCCAGATCGTCAGCGAAGTCCGCGAAGCCACCGGGGCCCGGCTGGGCATCCACGCCCAGGACGACTCGGGGTGCGCCGTGGCCAACACGCTGGCCGCGGTCGACGCGGGCGCCACCCACGTCCAGTGCACCGCCAACGGGTACGGGGAGCGGGTCGGCAACGCCAACCTGTTCTCGGTCGTCCCCGCCTTGGTGCTCAAACGCGGCCGCAATGTGCTGCCCGAAGGCTGCCTGCGCGAGATGACCCGGGTGTCCCAGGCTATCGCCGAGATCGCGAACATCGCTCCAGCCACCCACCAGCCCTACGTCGGCATCTCCGCCTTCGCCCACAAGGCCGGGCTGCACGCTTCTGCGATCAAGGTGGACCCGGACCTCTACCAGCACATCGACCCGGCGCTGGTCGGCAACGACATGCGCATGCTGGTCTCCGACATGGCCGGGCGGGCCTCGGTGGAGCTGAAGGCGAAAGAGCTCGGCGTGGACTTGTCCGGCGACCGCGAGACCCTGGGCCGGATCGTGGAGCGGGTCAAGGACATGGAGATGGCCGGGTACAGCTTCGAAGCGGCCGACGCCTCCTTGGAGCTGCTGCTGCGCGAAGAGATCGGCCAGCCGGTGCGGTACTTCGAAGTGGAGTCGTGGCGCACTATCTCCGAGCGGCGCCCCGACGGGTCCAGCGCCAGCGAGGCCACGGTGAAGCTCTACGTCAAGGGTGAGCGGGTGGTGGCAACCGGGGAAGGCAACGGTCCGGTCAACGCCCTGGACCGGGCACTGCGCTCGGCGCTGGAGAGCGTCTACCCCGACCTGGCCACGATGGAACTAGTCGACTACAAGGTCCGCATCCTGGAGGGCACGTCCGGAACGGACGCGGTCACCCGGGTGCTCATCGACTGCAGTGACGGGCAGGGCGAGTGGACGACGGTCGGAGTGGGTGAGAACGTCATCGAGGCGTCGTGGACGGCGCTGGAGCAGGCCCTCACCTACGGGCTGCTGCGCCGCGGCTACACCCAGCAGTGACGTGGCGGGCAGCCGGGACAGGGCGCTGCCCGGCTGCCCTTGCCGCGCGGGCGGCCCCTGACCCTGGTCAGGGGCTCACCCACCCGTTCTTCTCACACCCCTGCAGCCCGAACGTCTGCTGCTGCATGACTGGCGCGGGTTCCCCGGGGGCAGGGCAGTCCACGTGGCCGTAGCCGAGCGCGTGGCCGACTTCGTGGTTGATGACGTAGGCGCGGTAGGTCTCCAGGTCGCCGTCGAAGTGCGGCACGCCGGACACCCAGCGGTTCTGGTTGATCATCGCGCGTTCCCCGGAGAAGCAGGAGACGTAGCCGTTGGTCTGCAGTGGCGCGCACTGCTGGTCTACGGTCTCGGGGGAGGCGAGGGTGACCCGGAAGTCCACTGGTTCTTCGTCGACCCGCTGGAAGGCCAGCGTGCCGTCGTGGGTCCAGCTTCGGGGGTCGCTGAGCACGTGCTCGACCGCTGCAGCGAAGTCGGCGGGGTCTCCGGGAAGCCCTTCTTCGACCTCCACCAGGTAGCGCAGGAGCGTGCCTTCGCCGACGACCTCCCCGTCACCTTCGACGACCCGCAGTTCTCCGCTTGCGCTGGGCACCTCTTCGACCACGGAGCGCAGCAGTGGGGGTACCGGGGACGGCGAGGGCTCCGGCGTCATGGGAGAACTGCTGCCCTGCGAGGTGGCGGGGACCACGGATGCCGGGTCCGACGGTTCCCACGGGAGCACGTTGGCCGAGACCATCCCCACGCCTGACAGCGCGACAATCAGCCCCGCGATAGTCCCCACTGGCAGTTGACGCCGTCGATGTCGACCGGTACGGCGTGGTCGTCCTGCCTTCTGCGCAGTCATGGACACGATCGGCCTTTCTCAAGAATCGCAAATTCCATCATTGCAGATCAAAAGGGGTGCGGGGGAGAAGAAAAGGGATGAAGGGGGTGGGCGGCCCCCGGTGAAGAACCGAGGGCCGCACCGGGATCAGTCCTGGGCCTGGACGTGCTGGACGACTTCGAAGGACCAGAGTTCACTCGCGGACGCGGCCGGGCCGCCCTGGCTGCTGCGGCGGGAGTCTTCAGAGGCCTGGGCGTGTCCGCGCTGGAAGGCCTCGCTGTTCAGCCAGTTCTGGTAGTCCTCTTCGGAGCGCCAGCGCGTGTAGACGATGTACTTGTCGGTCCCGTCGACGGGACGCAGCAGTTGGAACTCCTCAAAGCCGGGCTGGTTCTCCACGAGGCCTGCGCGCTTGGCGAAACGCTCCTCCAGGGTGGCGCCGGCACCGGGAGGAACCGTCAGCACATTGAATTTCACCACACTGGCCATGGTGATACCTCTCGTTGATGGTGGGTTGGGTTCCGGCCCACGAAGCCATAGGCCGGACTGCGGCCCAACCTAATGCAGGGATGGGAGAGGACCGTTTCGGGGCAGTCTTTCTCGGCGTTTCCGGGTGCTAGGGCGACGTGACCGACATCGCCGGAATAGGCCGACCCGTGCCCCTTGCGGCTGGGGCACGGGTCGGCATAAAAGCGGCGCCCGCCCACGGGGAGTGGACGGGCGCCGTCTCCGGCTAGGAGGTGCTGATCAGTTCCTCGTTGAGGCTGTCAGCCGTTGCCTCACTCCGCTTTACAGAGGCGGGTAGGCGTTGGCCAGCAGCTCGCGGAACTGGGCAGAGAACCAGTGGCCGGAGATGGGGGCGTTGGGCAGCGCACCCGAGGGGTTGTTGCCGTTGCGGGCGTTGCCCTGGTAGGTCGGGTCGCACATGCGGTCGAAGCCCTTGCCCTCGTCGTTCGGGATCTCCTCGCTGGCGCCGTCGGACTCACCCGGGGGCTTCACCCAGACGTAGGCGTCAACACCGGGAGCCGGGTTGACCGTGGGCCGCTCGCCGAGGCCCGCACCGGCCTGGTTGCACCAGTTACCGGGGTGGATACGGCGGTCGATACGGCTCTCGTCAACGTAGGTGTTGAGGTCGGTGGAGGAGCTCGGTCCGGTCGGACGGTCCGGGCCACCCCAGCCGTTGCGGGAGGTGTCGATGAGCATACCGATGTCGGACCGGAAGCCCTTGGCGATCAGGGCCTGACGCAGGTCCTGGACGAAGGAGAGCTCGTCGACGTACTGGTTCCAGTCAACCCACTTGGACTGGCGGATGAGCTGGCCGTTAACGGTGCCGTTGACGTCCAGGTACGGCTCCACAGTGGCCGAGTAGTTGGCCGTGTTGGAGATGAAGCCGTGCACGTAGTCCACGGTGGAGCCGGAGGCGTTGGCGGCCTCGTAGAAGATGTCCACCGAGGGGCCGAAGTTGGAGTCCCAGCCGATCCAGCCGTGGTGGGCGGCGTCGATGTAGTTGTAGACGTTCGGGATCTCGCCCAGCTTGCGGAGGGCGTAGCCGACACCGTTGACGTAGCCGCCGTTCTGCTTCATGTAGGCGCAGAGCTCGGTGCCGCCGTTCCCGCCCACGTTGGTGACGAGGTTGGGCAGGGAGTCGATCTCGATGATGGCGACGATCCGCAGGTTCTCGTAGTCTGCGAAGTCCCACATGATGTCGGCGATCGGGTCGATGTACTCGCTCTTGTAGCGGTCGAGTTCATCGGGACCCAGCTCACCGTTGGAGGCCAGCGCGGCGCAGTCGCGGCCGGGCAGGTTGTAGATGACGACCTGGATGGTCAGCGGGTCGCCACCGGACTGGCGGACGGCCTCCTCCAGGTGGTCGCGCAGACCCATGGAGCCGGTGGTCGGGCTGTCGTTGCCCTCGATGGCGCCGATACGGTCCAGCCAGACAGCGGTGGACTCGTTGGCGACCGCGGAACCGCCCGGCTCAGCGGCGGCCTTGGCCGACCAGACCGGGTTCACGTACAGCTTGGCGCCCTCGAACGGGTTGTCGACCTTCTCGCCGGGGTTGGTGGGCGGGTTGGTCGGGCCGCCCGGCTCATCCGGGTCTGTGGGGCTGGGGGAAGGGCTGGGGGAGGGGCTGGGCTCGGGGTCGGGGTCGTCCGAGCCGTCGCAGGTAACCCCGTTCAGCTTGAAGGAGGAGGGGATGTCGTTGCTGCCCGAGTAGGAGCCGTTGAACCCGAACTCAACCGTTCCGTTGGCCGGGATGGAGGCGTTGTACGGGGCGTTGCTGACCGACACGTGCTGCCCGGACTGGGTGTAGGTCCCGTTCCACAGGTTGGTCACCTGCTGGTTGCCGGGGAAGTCCCACTCCAGGGTCCAGCCGTTGATCGCACTGCCGAGGTTGGTGATGGTGACGTTGGCGGTGAACCCGGTACCCCAGGAGTTGACCGTGTAGTCCACCGAGCAGCCGGCGGCGTTGGCCGGAGCAGCGAACGCCACCATGGAGGCGCCAAGCGCCAGTCCAGAGGCGGCTGCCAGGCCGCGCCGCATCCACGAACGTCTGTTCGTGGCACGAACTTTACTCATATCGGTGTCTTCCTTGGTTGGAGGATGTTCTCTCGCAAGGGGATGGTCGAGAACCGGACGCTGCAGTGTTCAGCCGACCGGTCGGCGTGGTTGCGCGGACGACGGCCGGGCGCCCCGGAGGGGAGCGGGGGATGGTGAACACTGCTGCCTCCGTTTGAGCGCTGGGAGAGTGGCGTCGGACGGTTGGTTGTGTGGGAGTTCTCCCGAAGGCTGGGAGCGCTCCCACTTAGGGACTTAAAGCAGGGTCGAAAATGCGTGTCACACGACGAGCCCTACCGTGACGCCATTCACGTCCCAGTGTGACTAGCGGCACGGGAGCGCTCCCAAGAGAGAGTAGCCACTTCATGACCGGTTGTAAATACCGCGTTAAATGGGCTTTTGTGACGGGGGTCGGAAACAGGCCGTGGCGGAGCCATCTCGCGGGGTGCTTTCCCCCCTCCGACGGGACGCGCAAGGATGGTGACGGAACGGAACAGGAAACGGTCTCAGGGCTCGCGCAAGAAAAACGGACCGAAATTCGGTTCTCGGTAGCCTGGGGGAACTAACCGCACCTGAAATGATGAGGGGGAATCCCGTGCGTATCGCGAGATTCTCGGCCGGTGATGACGTAGGTTTCGGCTTGGTCGATACCGACGATGAGGGCAACCAGTTCGTCACCCGGATGAAGAGCCACCCGTTGGTGGGGCCGATCCAGCTCACCGGAGAACGCACCAAACTCGAAGACGTGCGGCTGCTCTCCCCGATCCTGCCCACCAAGATCGTGTGCATCGGCAAAAACTACGCCGACCACATCGCGGAGATGGGAGGCAGCGCTGAGGACGAACGGGACCCCAAGGAGCCGGTCGTCTTCCTCAAGCCCTCCACCGCCGTGGTCGGGCCCAACGACCCCGTCTTCCACCCGAAACTCTCCTCGCGGGTGGACTACGAGGGAGAACTGGCTGTGATCATCGGCCGGCTCTGCCGGGAGGTGCCGGCCGAACGCGCCAAGGACGTCATCTTCGGCTACACCATCGGCAACGACGTCACCGCCCGCGACCTGCAGCAGGCCGACCACCAGTGGACCCGCGCCAAGGGGTTCGACTCGTTCTGCCCGCTCGGACCGTGGATTGAGACCGGGCTCAGCGTTGAGGAAGCCTCGCAGCTGCGCATCACCACCACCGTGGACGGGGAGGTCCGCCAGGACGGCAACACCGGGCAGATGATCCACAGCATTCCCGAGATCATCTCCTACGTGAGCTCTTTCATGACGCTCCTGCCGGGGGATGTGATCCTCACCGGCACCCCCGCAGGGGTCGGACCGGTCCGGGTAGGCCAGCGGATGACCGTGGCGATCGACCGGATCGGGGAACTGAGCAACCCGGTGGTGGCCCGCGACTGAGCCGCTGCCGGCCCGCAGCACTGCGGGGAGGCGCACCGTCGTGCGGTGTGCAGGAAGCCCGCACCGACACACCGCATCCGCAGGAGCAGCCGGGGCCGCGCTGTCCGTGGATGCCCCTCGCCGCCGCAGGCCTCACACGCGTCGGACCCGTGGCCCCATCGTGCCTTGCGGAGGCACCCGTCTGGGCCACGGGTCCAGGGCGACGACGCCGACTAGCTGTAGGAGGCGCGGTAGGAAAGCCGCCGGAGCAGGACCTCCGCGGGACCGCGCTGGCCAGCCCGTTCCTGCAGGTAGGAGAGGAGCACCGTGACCAGCCACACCCCGGTGGCGAACAAGGCCATGGTGGCGCTGTGCAAGTGGGCGCCCAACCCCAGGCCCCAGGCCGTCAGGACGGGGGCGCAGAGCACCGACTGGGCGAGGTAGCACGACAGAGAGCGTTTGCCCACCGCGGTGAGAGCCGTGAGCACGGGGCCGCGGCTGGTGCGGCGGCTGAGACGGTGCGCGATGAGGCCGAACAGGGCGACGTAGCCTAGCCCGGTAGCGATCCCCGTCGTCGAAGCGATCGAGGCCACTGCGACGCTCTCCTCCGCAGACAGGGACAGGATGCCGACGTGGTCCAGAGCGTGCAGCAGTCCGGTGAGCCAGCCCAGCGGGATGCCCACGGCAGCGGTGATGCGCAGCAGGCGCAGGTGGTTGCCGGGCTCCTCCAGGATGCGGCGGCGGGCAGCCCAGAAGCCCAGCAGGATCGCGATCGGGACACTGATGGTCAGCAGTCCTTGGCCGACCACCAGGAAGGCCCAGACCTGGATCCGGAGCACCATGGAGGCGAGGTAGTTCTCTTCGGCGTTGAGCTCACTGGACGGGAACCACGAGGGGGAGCCGGACTCTGCGGGCTCTGCGGGCGCGGCGCCTTCCGGCGCGACGATGAAGGCCAGCACGGACAGCGCGGTCAAGGCCGCGAGGAGCCCGGTGAAGATGCCGGACCAGACGAGCAGGGTCCGGTCGGTGCGGCGGAGGAAGAGCCAGCCGAAGATGAGACCGGCGAAGCCGTAGGCGCCGAGGACGTCCCCCAGCCACAGCAGTGCGGCGTGGACGAAGCCGAACACCAGGAGCCACAGGTTGCGACGGCGTAGCAGGGCGCGTACGTCCCGCTCCGTAGCTCCAGCGGCCCGCTGCCGGAGCCACAGTTGCACCATGCCGTAGCCGAATAGGAAGGCGAATATGGGGTAGGTACGAGCGTCCACCGCGGTGATGAGCACGCCTTGCACGATCCGGTCGAGGAGCGAGCCGTCGGAGGGGTGGATGCTCAGCTCGCCGGGGCTCGCGGCCCACAGGTACCAGGTCGAGTTGGCGAGCACGATGAGCAGCAGCATGAAGCCGCGTGCCAGGTCGGGCGCCAAGGCGCGCTCCCCGGGGCGGACCGGGCCTCTCAGCGACGGGGGAGCAGGCTGGGCGGGAGCGGTCGACTCCCGGGGCTCGTGGGTACCCGCGTCGTCGGATGTCGGTGGTCCGGTGGGGTCGTGTCCGGTCATGATTCCCCTTCCCCCGTCGGTCAGACGGCAGCTATTGTCTCCGAGCTAAACGGACATAGCGGGCGCACGTTCAGAAATCCATTTTTATATAGATTGCGGCGGCGTGTCCCGGTCTAGGGAAGCCTTCGCGGAAGACAGCGGCCGCTTGGAGCGCTATCGATGCTGGTCACAGCGGTGCAGTGGGACGCTGGCGCAGTTCTGATTGCGGAGGAGAGAAAACAGGGAAACCGAGGAGAAAACGATTCTGTTGCGCCTGCGGATAACCGAGAGGCCGCAGCGTTTTCTTGATGTTTTCTGACAATTTCCGTTCCGGTGCCCCGCTGGCACCACGTGTCACCTACTCCGAGACAGGAGCGGTGGCCAACGACCGCGGCCGCGGCATCCCGACGCTGAGGACAGGCCCAGCCCTGGCTTGCGGGCCGCCGCACCGCCCGGAGGCGGGACACCGCGGGCAGTTCGTTGCATACCGGCGCGGGCGACGCCCCTCGATAGGCTGAACTCCGTGACTGACAAGGCTATTCGTACCCGCTTCGCGCCCTCTCCGACAGGGATGTTCCACGTGGGCGGCGCGCGTTCGGCGCTGTTCAACTGGGCGCTCGCCCTGCAGCAGCCGGAAGGCAAGTTCGTGCTCCGGATCGAGGACACCGACGCCGCGCGCAACCGCCCCGAATGGACCGAGGGCATCCTGCGCGCCCTGTCCGCGCTGGGAATCGACGAACGCGACCCGCACTTCGAAGGGCCCTACTTCCAGTCGGCCTACGCCGACAAGCACCGGGAGGTCGCAGAGGAGCTCTACCGCAAGGGCCGCGCCTACTACTGCGACTGCACCCGGGAACAGATCCAAGAGCGGCGGGGCAACCCCCACCTCGGCTACGACGGGTACTGCCGGGACCGAGGGCTGGAGCCGGGGCCGGGCCGGGCCCTGCGCTTCCGGGTACCCGAGGGCGGGCCCACCGTCGTGGACGACAAGATCCGCGGCCGGGTGGAGTTCGACCACAGCGCGATCGAAGACTTCGTGATCGCGCGCTCGGACGGCTCCCCGCTGTTCGTCCTGGCGAACGTGGTGGATGACGTGGAAATGGCCATCACCCACGTGGTCCGCGGCGAAGAGCACCTGTCCAACACGCCCAAGCAGCAACTGCTTTGGGAGGCGCTGGGCCAGACTCCGCCGGTCTGGGCCCACCTGCCGGTGATCGTCAACGAGAAACGGCAGAAGCTGTCGAAGCGCCGCGACAAGGTAGCGCTCGAGGACTACCTCGCCGAAGGCTACTTGCCCGAGGCGATGGTCAACTACTTGATGCTGCTGGGCTGGGGCCCGGGCGACGACCGGGAGATCATGCCGTTCTCCGAAATGGTGCCGCTGTTCCGGCTGGAGGACGTCAACAGTTCGAGCGCGTTCTTCGACGAGAAGAAGCTGCGCGCGTTCAACGGCGAGTACATCCGCGCGCTCGACACGACCGAGTTCGTGGAGCGGTGTGCGCCCTGGCTGGGATCGGAGAAGGCGCCCTGGCCGGCGGAGAACTTCGACGCCCAGGTGTTCGAGGCCGTGGCGCCGCTGGCGCAGACCCGGATCTCGGTCCTCAGCGAGATCGTCTCCTACGTGGACTTCCTCTTCCTGGACCGCCCCGTGGAGGACGAGAAGAGCTGGGCCAAGGCCATGAAGCCGGGGGTGGGTGAGGAGATGCTCACCGCGGCCTTGGAGCGGTTCTCCGACCCGAACCTGGAGTGGCGGGCCGAGCCGCTCAAGGCTGCCTTGGAGGAGGTTGCCGCGGCACAGGGGCTCAAGCTGGGCAAGGCCCAGGCGCCGGTCCGTGTCGCCGTCACTGGACGCACGGTGGGGCTCCCCCTGTTCGAGTCGCTGGAACTGCTGGGCCGGAGCCGGGTCCAGGAGCGTCTCCGCGCGGCGTTGGAGAAGCTCAAAGCTGCTGGTGAGTGAGCCCGGGGTGGGGCGGTGGAGCGCCGCCCCACCGGCTTTGCCGGGTATCCGTTCGCACCTGCGCAAAATGTTCGCTAGAGTTATGCATGGCCGCGGGGAGCGGATCCAAAGGAACCGGTCCCTCGTGAGCACTGGGGTATGGTGTAATTGGCAGCACGACTGATTCTGGTTCAGTTAGTCTAGGTTCGAGTCCTGGTACCCCAGCGGTGGTCCTCCTCGGAAGATTTTCCGCGTTGAACCTCCACCACGGCTTTGAGTTGTCCACGGCCCCCGTCGTCTAGCGGCCTAGGACGCCGCCCTCTCAAGGCGGTAACGCCGGTTCAAATCCGGTCGGGGGTACTCGACAGAAGAGACTCTCACGCGGAGTGGGAGTTTTTTTCTGCGATGGGGACCTCGAGTCCCGCGGAACACTGCCCCCGGCAAGACCGACGGTGCTGTTCCAGGACGCTCTCAGCCCGCAGCCCCCGTCGTCTAGCGGCCTAGGACGCCGCCCTCTCAAGGCGGTAACGCCGGTTCAAATCCGGTCGGGGGTACCACACGGGGAAGCCCCGCCTCACGTGAGGCGGGGCTTCCCCGTTTTCTCCCTCCCTGCCTCTCAGGTGGCGCAGGAAGCCGCACCTGTGCCGCGCAGCCGGGTCTCGGGACGTGTGAGGGCGCGTCCACCGGGCACAGGCCCGAAGAGCGCAGCGCGACACTGGAGAGGGCACAGCCATGGGGAGACGAGTGTGGGCAGCAGCGGCCGTGCTCCTACTGGCCGCGGGATGCACCACGGATACGGGGCAGGCCCCAGGCCCTGCGACCCCGTCCGCCGCACAGTCCACGGAAGGCCACGCCAGCGTGGGGGAGGCGACCACGGTCGCCTCCGGGCTGCACGTGCCCTGGGCGGTGGCGTTCCTCCCCGACGGCGCGGCACTGGTTTCAGAGCGCGATTCGGGGCGCGTCCTCCGAGTTGCTCCGGACGGCGCCGTCGCCGAGGCGGGGACCGTACCGGGAGTCGTCCCGCAGGGGGAGGGCGGTCTGCTCGGGCTCGCGGTCTCCCCGGACTTCGCCACAGACTCGCTGGTCTACGCCTACCTCACCACCGAATCAGACAACCGGATCATCCGCATGCCCTACGACCCGGAACGCGGATTCGGCACGGCAGAGGTCGTCGTGGACGGTATCCCCAAAGCCGACCTGCACAACGGCGGGCGGATCGCGTTCGGCCCCGACGGGACGCTGTACGCGGGAACCGGTGACGCGGGCCGCCCCGAGCTGGCCCAGGACACGGACTCCCTGGCCGGGAAGATCCTGCGGATGACCCCGGACGGCGCGCCCGTTGCCGACGCCCCTTTCGGCAACCTCGTGCACAGCTACGGGCACCGCAATGTGCAAGGACTGGCCTGGGATGAGGACGGCACCCTGTACGCCACCGAGTTCGGGCAGAACACGGTCGACGAGGTGAACGTGATCGTCAAGGGCGGCAACTACGGGTGGCCGGAGGTGGAGGGGATCGGCGGTGCTCCCGAGTACACCGACCCGGTGGTCACCTGGAGCACCGAGGAGGCGTCCCCCAGCGGGGCAGCGATCGCGGGCGGGGCGCTCTGGGTGGCCGCACTGCGCGGCGAACGCCTGTGGCGGGTACCGCTCACCGGGGACGCCGCAGAGCCGGTCCGGGCCCCGGAAGCGCTCCTCGTCGGCGACTACGGCCGGCTGCGCGCGGTCGAAGCTGAACCGGGCGGGCAGGCGATCTGGGTGACGACCAGCAACCGGGACGGCCGGGGAGACCCGGACGCCGACGACGACCGGATCCTGCGCCTTCCGCTGGACACCGGGTCGTAGTCCTTGGCCGCGGCCGGTCCAGGCAACCCGGGTCAGGTGTGGCGCAGCGCTTCGCTGATCTTGTTTGCGGCCGCGAGTACAGCGGGGGCGTGCAGCCGGCCTGGGGAGCGGGTCAGCCGTTCCAGCGGACCGGAGACGGAGACCGCGGCGATGATGCGCCCGCTCGGCGCGAAGACCGGCGCGGACACGGAGGCGACCCCCGGCTCCCGTTCGCCTACACTCTCTGCCCACCGGCGGCGGCGCACCTGGGCCAGGGTCGCCGCGGTGAAGTGCGCGCCGCGCAGCGTGCGGCGGATCCGCTCAGAGTCCTCCCAGGCCAGCAGGACCTGGGCGGCTGAGCCCGCGGTCATGGGAAGCTCACTGCCCACCGGGACCGTGTCGCGCAGTCCGCTCATGCGTTCCGCGGCGGCCACGCACACCCGGACGTCCCCTTGACGGCGGTACAGTTGCGCGCTTTCCCCCGTGTGGTCGCGCAACTGGGCGAGGATCGGGGTGGCGACGGCCAGCAGCCGGTCCTCCCCGGTGGCGATGGACAACTCGGTGATCCGGGGCCCCAGGATGAAGCGCCCTTGGCTGTCCCGAGCGACCATGCGGTGTCGCTCCAAGGCGACCGCCAGCCGGTGCGCTGTAGGCCGTGACAGTCCCGTGAGCCGTACGAGCTGGGCGAGGGACGCGGGACCGGATTCCAGGGCGGTGAGGACGGACATGGTCTTGTCCAGCACACCTACCCCGCTGGATGGGCTAGAGTTGTCCATGGCTTGATATTGCCGTCTCGCTATTTGGAATGCAAATCCGCCAGCCCGTACGTGCGGACCGCGCGGGGAGGATGTCCGCGCCGGTCGCCGAGGGGATCGGCGTACGGCGGCGAGAACCCCACGACAATCATCGAGACGCGAGGAGGCGTCCATGGCCCGCACGATGGCCGAAAAAGTCTGGGAGGAGCACGTCGTCAGGCGAGCCGAGGGTGAACCCGACCTGCTCTACATCGACCTGCACCTCATCCACGAGGTGACCAGCCCTCAGGCGTTCGAAGGGCTCCGCCTGGCCAACCGGAAGCTGCGCCGCCCGGACCTCACCATCGCCACCGAGGACCACAACGTCCCCACCGAGAACATCTTCCTGCCGATCGCTGACCCGGTGTCGCGCACCCAGGTCGAAACCCTGCGCAAGAACGCCGCGGAGTTCGGGGTGCGCCTCCACCCGATGGGCGACATCGACCAGGGCATCGTGCACGTCATCGGCCCGCAGCTGGGCCTCACCCAGCCGGGGATGACCATCGTCTGCGGCGACAGCCACACCAGCACGCACGGCGCGTTCGGCGCGCTGGCCTTCGGCATCGGTACCAGCCAGGTCGAGCACGTCATGGCCACCCAGACGCTGCCGATGACGCCGTTCAAGACCATGGCGGTCAACGTCGAGGGCAAGCTCAAGCCGGGGGTGACCGCCAAGGACATCATCCTCGCCGTGATCGCTCAGATCGGCACCGGCGGCGGCCAGGGCCACGTGATCGAGTACCGGGGCGAGGCCATCCGGTCGCTGTCCATGGAAGCCCGCATGACCATCTGCAACATGTCGATCGAGGCGGGCGCCCGGGCCGGCATGATCGCCCCCGACCAGACCACTTTCGACTACCTCAAGGGCCGTCCGCACGCCCCCAAGGGCGAACTGTGGGACCAGGCCGTCGAATACTGGAAGACCCTGCCCACCGACGAAGGCGCAGTGTTCGACAAGGAGGTCTTCCTCAACGCCGACGAGCTCAGCCCGTTCGTCACCTGGGGCACCAACCCCGGACAGGGCGTCCCCCTGGACTCGGTCGTCCCCGACCCCGAGTCCTTCACCGACCCGGTCGAGCGTGCCGCCGCCGAGAAGGCCCTGGCCTACATGGACCTGAAGCCCGGCACCCGGATGCGGGACATCAAGATCGACACGGTCTTCCTGGGCTCCTGCACCAACGGTCGGATCGAGGACCTGCGCGCCGCCGCCGAGGTCCTCAAGGGCCGCAAGGTGGCCGACGGGGTGCGGATGCTGGTCGTCCCCGGCTCCCAGCGGGTCAAGCAGCAGGCCGCGGCCGAGGGCCTCGACGAGATCTTCAAGGCTGCTGGCGCCGAGTGGCGTGAAGCGGGATGCTCGATGTGCCTGGGCATGAACCCCGACACGCTCAAGCCCGGGGAGCGCAGCGCCTCCACCTCCAACCGCAACTTCGAGGGCCGGCAGGGCAAGGGCGGCCGCACCCACCTGGTGTCGCCGCTGGTCGCCGCCGCCACCGCGGTGCGCGGCACGCTGTCCTCTCCCGCCGACCTGTAGCCCGCCCGCGACTGTCGAGGAAACGTCACCATGGAGAAGTTCACTGTCCACACCGGCCGTGCGGTTCCGCTGCGCTACAGCAACGTGGACACCGACCAGATCATCCCCGCCGTCTACCTCAAGCGGGTGACCCGCACCGGGTTCGAAGACGGCCTGTTCGCCGCTTGGCGTACTGACCCCGACTTCGTCCTGAACAAGCCGGAGTACAAGGACGGCACCATCCTCATCGCCGGACCCGACTTCGGCACCGGCTCGTCGCGTGAGCACGCCGTGTGGGCGCTGCAGAACTACGGGTTCAAGGCCGTGCTCTCCTCACGGTTCGCCGACATCTTCCGCGGCAACTCCCTCAAAGGCGGTCTGCTGACCGTGGTGCTCCCGCAGCCGGTCATCGAGCAGTTGTGGGAGATGGTCGAGGCCGACCCCGCTACCGAGATCACCGTGGACCTGGTGAATCGCGAGGTGCGCGCCAAGGACATCGTCGAGCCGTTCGAACTGGACGACTACACCCGGTGGCGCCTCATGGAAGGGCTCGACGACATCGACCTGACCTTGCGTCACGTCGACGCGATCGCCGAGTACGAGAAGCGCCGCAAGCCATGGCTTCCGGTCACCCAATAGGACCTGATGCGACCGACGATGACCCGGAATTCGCGGCGGAGTGGGAATTTTACCGAGATTTGGCAAAGCGGCTTAAAGATGCCCATCGCAAAGCCAATGCTCTTCCGGAATCCGTCCGAATTCCGGTGATTCGTAAGCTTTTAATGGTGACAGAGCGGGTCAAAAGAGACCCAGTTCAAGCTTCAGAACGCCTAGATCGCATGCTGGCTGAGCTGGGTCAGACGGCGAAAGAAACCCCGACACGCTGATCAGATCGGCGTTGAGTGTTTGTACCCGGCCACGGTTTCCCCTAGTTTCAAGCGAGCAAGGGGGAACCGGAGGAACTATGAACAAACGTGATCTGATCGACGCAATCTCGGGGCGGTTGGGGGACAAGAAGACCGCCACCGAAGCCGTCAACGCCGTGCTGGAGACCATCCAGCAGACTGTCGCCAAGGGTGACAAGGTGGCCATCACCGGGTTCGGGGTCTTTGAGAAAGCCCAGCGGGCGGCCCGGACCGCGCGAAACCCTTCCACCGGCGCCACCATCCACGTTCCGGCGAGCTACGTTCCGAAGTTCCGTCCCGGAGCTGACTTCAAAGCCTTGGTGAACAACGGCAAGAAGTAACCACCACGACACTCGGCCACAGCCGTTGCCCGGGAGCCCGTCAAGGCCCCGGGCAGCGGCGTCTTTCTGCCCGGATCAGCCGCCGGTCCGCGCCAGACCCAGCGAGTCCAGCAGGGCAGCCGTGTGCGGGCCCACACCGAGCCGTGCCGCAGCCCACAGGTCCTCCGGAGTGTCCACGTCGTGCCGGACCGTGGGCACCCCCGCCAGTTCGAGCTCCACCGCACCGCTCTGCCGGTGCCGGAGCCGCGACCACCCCTCGAACGCGGGAGCGAACACCGCCCGCGGCAGAGCGCTGTACACCGTGGTCCCCACCCCGTGGGCGTCCGCGAGAAAAGCGTTGGGGTAGGTTGCCGCTGCGGCCAGCACCTGGGAGAGTTCCGCTGGGCGCAGTGCCGGAAGGTCAGCGGAGAGCGCGCACACCCCCGCGTCCGGATAGGCCAGGCGGGCCCGGGCCGCACCGTGCCGCAGCGCGGCGTTGAGCCCCGTGCCCGGCTCCCCGGTCACCACGTGCGCCCCGAACCGTTCCAGTGCCGCGGCTGCCGTGGCATCCTCGGTGACCACGAAGATCGCCGCCACTTCGGGGGTGGCCGTGACCGCGCGTACCGTGTCGCAGGCCACGGCCAAGGCCATCTCCGGTCGGCGTTCGCCGGCGAACTCGGCGAGTCGGGACTTGGCCATGGACAACCGCTTCACCGGTATCACCACCGACCAGCGCTGACGTGTGTCCACAGCGTCACCATCCCCCCGCCCGGTCGATCGGAACCGGTAGAAGAGAGTATGTCCCAGCCAGAAAACGGGGGAACGGGCCCTTCCCATAGCCCGGACAATGGAGTGCTGGAAGATGACGCGGACACCCGCGACGGGGCGGGCGCCCAACATCAACCGATCGGAGGAGTCCACATGAAACGCCGCGAGTCGCGCTGGCTGAAAGCGGTCGCCGTCACCGTCGTGCGCCCCCTCATCGCCGCGGTCACCAAACCCACCTGGCGCGGCCAAGAGCACATCCCCCGGGAAGGCGGGGTGATCATCGCGGCCAACCACCTGTCCGTGGCGGACCCGCTGACCGTGGCGCACTTCCTCTACGTGGCCGGGCGCCGCTGGCCGACGTTCACCGCGAAGGAAGGGGTCTTCCGCATCCCCATCGTGGGACCGGCGGTGCGCAAGCTCGGCCAGATCCCCGTGCACCGCGGCACCACTGACGCGGCTAAAGCACTGCACGAAGCGGAGGAGGCGCTCACCCAGCACGGTGCTGCGGTGATCTTCTACCCGGAAGGCACCTGCACCCGGGACCCCAACCTGTGGCCCATGGTCGCCAAGACCGGGGTGGCGCGGCTCGCGTTGCGTACCGGTGCCCCGGTGATCCCCGTCGCCCACTGGGGGGAGCAGCACCTCCTGCCCTACGGCACCGCAAAGCTGCGGCTCTTTCCCCGCACCCCCGTCGAAGTAGTGGCTGGGCCGCCGGTGGACTTGTCCCGCTACCGGGAGCAGCCGTTGACCGCGACCACGCTGCGTGAGGCGACCGCGGAGATCATGACCGCCATCACGCGGCTCCAGGCCGAGATCCGCGGCGAAGAGCCGCCGCTCGAACCGTACGATCCCAAGAAGGCGCGCGGACAGAACCTGGGACCCAACAACAGCGAGGGCGCGAAGTGACCAAAGTGGCGGTGCTCGGCAGCGGTTCGTGGGGAACAGCCTTCGCGAACGTGGTGGCCGATGCGGGAATCGCGGAGACAGTCCTGTGGGGCCGACGGCCCGAAATCGTCGAGGCGATCAACACGAAACACGAGAACCCCGACTACCTGCCAGGGATCACCCTCAACCCCCGGCTGACCGCTACGACCGACGTGGCCGAGGCGATGGCGGGCGCCGACTTCACGGTGATCGCCGTCCCGGCGCAGACGCTCCGCACGAACCTGGCCGCCTGGTCTGAGGCACTGGACCCCGGCACGGTTGTCGTCAGCCTGATGAAGGGGATCGAGGTCGGCACCTGCCTCCGGATGAGCGAAGTCATCGCGGAGGTGCTGGAACTCCCCGACCACCGCATCGCGGTGCTGTCCGGCCCCAACCTGGCGCGGGAGATCGCGGAACGGCAGCCCGCCACCGCCGTGGTCGCCTGCACGGACGAGCAGACTGCTGTCCGTTTGCAGCACCTGTGCAAGTCCCCCTACTTCCGCCCCTACACCAACACCGACGTCATCGGCGTGGAGCTGGGGGGAGCGGTCAAGAACGTCATTGCGCTGGCGGTGGGCGTGGCCGTGGGCATGGGTTTCGGGGACAACGCCAAGGCTGCGCTGATCACCCGGGGCCTGGCGGAGACGGTGCGGCTCGCGGTGGCGCTCGGCGCCGACGAGCACACGCTTGCCGGGCTGGCCGGCCTGGGGGACCTGGTGGCCACGTGCAGCTCTCCGCTGTCCCGCAACCGCACATTCGGGGAGAAGCTGGGCTCCGGGATGACCGTGGACGAGGTGATCGCGGAGACGAAGCAGACCGCGGAAGGCGTCAAGTCCTCCACGTCGATCCTGGAGCTGGCGCGCGCCCACGGCGTAGAGATGCCGATCACCGAGGCGGTGGTAGCGATGATGTACCACGGCCTGCCGCCCGCTGAGGCGCTGCTGGCGTTCATGTCCCGCAGCGCCAAACCGGAACGCTACGGGGTCTGAGCCGGGCATAGGCTGCACCTTCGCGGAGGCAGGCGGTGCCTGCGGTGCGGGGCTGCCGGGCTTCACGCAGGGCCGTGCCCGCGGCCTGTCCCCCTCCTCCCTGCAACCTTCGCTGTCGTTATCCGGTTTTATGTCATGGGGGCGTATTCGGGAGCAGCGTTCCAAGGAGGCGACATGGCACAGCACTACGGCGAACACACCAGGGCGGTCCGCGCGGCTGCCGCAGCCCCGGCACCGGGCACTCCGATGCGCATCCCGGTATACCGCGCCTCCACCTACGCTTTTGCGACCTCCCGCGACTATGCCGCGAGCCTGACCGGCGATGGGCAGTACGCCTATGCGCGCATCGACTCCCCCAACAGCGACGCGTTCGCCGCGGCAGTCGCCGCCCTCGAAGGAGCACACCTGGAGGGTGAAGTCCACGGGCAGGGGTTCGCCTCCGGCATGGCCGCGATCAGCACCACCCTGCTGGCCCTCACCCATGCCGGAGCCCACGTTGTAGCCTCCCGCGCCCTCTACGGCAACACCTACAAACTGCTGGACGTCGTGTTGCGCCGGTTCGGGGTGGCCGTGGACTTCGTGGACATCACCGATCCGGCCGCGGTGCGCGCTGCGTTCCGCCCCGAGACGGTGCTCGTCTACACCGAGACGCTGGCCAATCCGACCATGACCGTGTCGGACCTGCCCGTGCTCGCCGCGCTCGCCCACGAGGCGGGGGCGCTGCTCGTGGTGGACTCCACTTTCGCCTCCCCCGTGGTGTGCCGTCCCCTGGAGCACGGCGCCGACATCGTGCTGCATTCGGCCACCAAATACCTTGGCGGGCACTCGGACGCGACCGGGGGAGTGGCGGTGGGCCGCCCCGACCTGCTGGCCCGTATCCGTGAAGCCCGCATCGACTTGGGGCCGCACCTGGCCGCCGATGAGGCGTTCCTGCTCCACCGCGGTTTGGAGACCCTGCCGCTGCGCATGGCCCGCCAGTGCGCGACCGCAGCCGAGTTCGCCGCTGCTCTCGCCGAGCACCCGGCCGTGGCCCGCGTCGACCATCCGAGCCTGCCCACCCACCAGGGGCACGTACTGGCCCGGAAACTCTTCGACACCGGGCCTGAAGGCCCCCGCTACGGCGCGGTCGTCACGGTCACCCCGCGCGGGGGCCGGGAAGCGGGCATCGCGTTCGCGGACCGGCTCCGCCTGGCGACGATCGCCCCCTCCCTGGGCGGGACCCACACCGTCGTCAGCCACGTCGCCTCCACTACCCACCGGCAGATGAGCGACGAGGCCCTGCACGCAGCCGGGATCGACCCGGGAGCAGTGCGGTTCTCCATCGGCGTGGAAGACCCTGCCGACCTGATCGCCGATGCCCGGCAGGCCCTCGACGGACTGCCGGTCAAAAAGTGACAAATCCCGTGTTTCCGTGGGCCGCGACCATTGTCACGGGTGGGGTGGAGCGGGATAAGGTCAAGCATCATGGGTGAGCAGCGAAAGATCCGGGTTGCCGTCATCTTCGGCGGACGCAGTTCCGAACACGAGATCTCCTGCGTGACCGCGGGAAGCGTGATGTCCGCCATCGATACCGACCGCTACGACATCCTGCCCATCGGAATCACGCGGGACGGTGACTGGAGGCTGGTCACCGCGGATCCCAGCGAGTTGGCAATCGTTGACGGCAAGCTTCCGGCCGTGCCCGACAGCGGCGCGCGACTGGCCCTGGCCCTCGACACGCCCGGCGCTTTCCTGGAGGTCGCCCCGGACAGCCTGCCGCGGCTCGTCGGCCAGGTCGACGTGGTGCTGCCGCTGCTGCACGGCCCCTTCGGGGAGGACGGCACCATCCAAGGGCTGCTGGAACTCGCCGGAGTCCGCTACGTGGGTGCCGGAGTGTTCGCCAGCGCCGCTTCCATGGACAAGGTCTTCATGAAGGCGCTGCTCACCGCGCAGGGCCTGAAGACCGGCCCGTATCTTGCGGTCAGTGACCGGGCGTGGACCCGCCACCGCAAACGCGTGCTGGACAACATCGCCGCGCTCGGCGGGGTGGTGTTCGTCAAGCCTGCCCGCGCCGGGTCCAGCATCGGCATCAGCCGGGTGCCCGACGCCACCGACACCGCCGCGGTCACCGAAGCCATCGAGGCCGCACGCGCCCACGACCCGAAGGTCATCGTGGAAGCCGGGATCCAGGGCCGGGAGATCGAATGCGGCGTGTTGGAGAGCCTGGACGGCGGGGAGCCTGACGTGTCGCTGCCCGCGGAAATCCACGTGGCCGAGGGGTACGACTTCTACGACTTCGAGGCCAAGTACCTCTCCAACAGCGGTCTGAGCATCCCCGCGGACCTGCCTGACGAGGTGACCCAGCGGGTGCGGAAACTCGCCGCGGAAGCGTTCGACGCGCTGGGCTGCGAAGGACTGGCCCGCGTGGACTTCTTCTACGGCGACGACGGGGAGATCTACATCAACGAGATCAACACCATGCCGGGCTTCACGCCGGCTTCGGCGTTCCCGCAGATGTGGGCGGCGAGCGGTCTGGACTACCCGGCGCTGGTGGACCGGCTGATCCGCACCGCGCTCGTGCGTCGCACCGGCCTGCGTTAGTCCTGCCGCAGCGCAAAGAGCCCCGGGACACCGCTGTCGTGCCGCCGGGGCCCGCGCCTCACTCCGCCCTCACGGGCGGGAAACACCGTTCGGGTGGCGGGAAGGTTCCGTTTCCGCCTGCGGTGTGAGTGAGGGCGGAAGCAGACTGCGGGCCAGGATGGTGCCGCCCGCCGTGGCCGCCGGGAACACCAGGACTGCCACGAACGGGATGGACAGCAGCAGGAAGGCGGGCACAGCAAAACCGAGGGACAGCAGCCGGCGCCGCCGCAGTCCCGCGAACCGGTCCCGGAGCCGGACCAGGCCGCGCCGGTCGAACGCCGAGCCGATGAGTTCCGCGCCCAGCAGCCAGCCGCCGACCAGGGTGGAGAGCACCGGCACGACCGTCTGGCCCACGACGGGAATGAACCCGGCGAAGAACAGCGGGATCGCCGCGGCCACGGAGAGGGAGATCAGGGCCAGCGAGATCCGCAGCGCGCGCAGGAGTGACCGCAGCAGCGGTTCGTCTGGTGCCTTGGGGGCGTTGCCCAGCTCCTCCTCGACCTCTTCGGCGATCATGTCGTAGAGCGGGGAGCCGAGGGCGAGCGTGACCGTGGTGAACCCGATGACCATGAGCAGCACGGACGCGGCCACGACGACGATGCCGAGGATGACGCGCACCGTCGTGGCCCAGCCGGGCGCCCAGTCCGCGGCGAACGGTGTCATCCAGGTGGTGAGGTCGTCGAGGCGCACCAGCAGCGCGATCAGCGCGATGACGAACAGGATGGACGTGAGGAAAGGCGGCAGCGCTCCCAGGAAGAACAGTTTGGGCCGCCGCAGGATCATGCTGAACCCGCGGAGGAGCGTGCCGATGCCGGTGAAGATTTCGCGCAGCAGAGTCACGGGGCGACAATAACGGGGGACGACAGTTCAGCCACCAGCGGGGCTCGCAGACACCCATCAACCCCGGCACGGTGGGCATGACGGTCTCAACCGTAGCGGGACCGGCCTTGGGGTGCGAACCCTGTCCCCGCGGACCCGCCCGGCCGTACCGGGCAGCCCACCGCGGCCGCCCCGGGTCAGCGCACAGCCCGCAGTCCGCCGCGCGGCGGGTCGCCCAAGCCGTGGGCGTTGCGGTACCAGCCTTTCTCCGCCAGCAGTTCGTCGTGGGAGCCGCGCTGCACCACCCGGCCGTCGACGATCACATAGATCTCGTCCATCTCCTCGAGCCGCGCCAGGTCGTGGGTGATGAGGAGCGTGGCATAGCCCGCGGACGCCGCCAGCAGGTCGTCGAGGACCGCATCCCGGGTGTCCGGGTCCAGATGCGCGGTGGGCTCGTCCAGCACCAGGATGCGGGGCTGCGCCAGCAGTGCCCGGGCCAGGGCCAGCCGCTGCCGCATGCCCCCGCTGAGCCGGGCCCCGTGCGCGCCGACCTCGGTGTCCAACCCGTCAGGCATGGTCGCGCGGATGTCGTCGGCCAGCCGGGCCCGCTCAAGGGCCGCCCACAGTTCCGCATCGTCCGCGCCGGGCCGGGCCAACCGCAGGTTCTCGCGCAGCGTGCTCGCGAAAATGTGCGGGTCCTGGGGCACCCCGCTGATGAGGCGGCGCACCTCGTCCACGGGGTAGTCGGTGATGTCGGCACCGTCGAGGGTCACCGTGCCCGCATCCGGGTCGCGGAACCGGAACAGCACCGAAGCCAGAGTGCTCTTTCCTGATCCGCTCGGCCCCAGCACCGCGATCCGCTTGCCCGGAGCAAGGTCGAGGTCCACGCCGTCCAGTGCCCACGGCTCGTCGGGACCGTAGCGGACGCGCAGGTCCCGCACCCGGAGGGTGGCCGCCTGGTCGGGCAGCCCAGACTGTTCGGGAGCGGCCGCGGCTTTCACTTCGGGTTCGGTGTCGAGCACGTCGAACAGGCGGGCGCCTGCCGTGCGGATCGCCTCGAGTTTCGCGGCGACTGCGGGCAGGGGCGCGACGATTTCGAAAGCAGCCAGCGCGGTCAGCACCACGACCGCGAACGCGATCGCGTCCAGGGTGCCTCCCGCGACCGCTGCGACGCCCAGCAGCAGAGTGGCCCACACTGTCAGCCCTGCCACGAGCGCGCTGGCACCCGTGCCGAGGCCCAGCACCGCGGCGTCCCGCCGCGCCAGGCGGGTGAGTTCGGCGTCGGCCCGCTCCACGCGGCGCACCGCCTGCTCCATAGCCCCATAGGCCACCAGGTCCGGGGCCCCGTAGAGCGTGTCGACGAGGGCGCTGGAGAGTTCTCCCCGCGCTGCGGCCTGGTGGCGCCCCGACGTGCGGCCCAGCGCGGCCGCGAACAGCGGCACCGCCAGCCCGCCGAGGAGCAGCCCGGCAGCGAGCAGCAGTCCGCCGGGCACGAACAGCACAGTGCTCAACAGGACGACTGCGCTGCCGACGGCGAGGGCGGACAGCGGCGGGGTGAGGCCGCGCACCAGCAGGTCCTGGGTGGCGTCGGTGTCGTTGACGAGCCGCGACACCAGGTCACCGGAGCGGAAGCGGCGCACGGGTTCGCTGCGGGCCAGCCGCTCGTAGACCCGCACACGCACCTCGGCGAGCGTGCGGAACGCCGCATCGTGGGTGACGAGGCGTTCCAAGTAGCGGGCCACCCCCCGGGTCACGCCCAGGGCCCGGGTGGCGACCACGGCGACCCCGAGCGCGGTGATCGGCGGGTGCGTGGCCGCGGTGGCCAGCAGCCACGCGGACACGCTCAACAGGCCGACGCCCGCACCGGTGGCCAGCGCCCCCAGCAGCACTCCCAGCACGAACCGGGTGGTGCGCGGGCGGGCCAGCGCGATCATCCGCAGCAGTGGCCGACAGGCAGGTTTCGGTGCGGGAAGGTTCATAGTGGGGCTCCGATCCGACCGCCAGCAAGGTGCACGGTCTCGTCCACCAGTTCCGACCATCCGGTGTCGTGCGCGACGATGACTCCGGTGCGGCCCTCCAGGAGGCGGGCGACCGCGCGGCGGACCGCAGCGGCATGGTCCGGGTCGAGGTGGGCGGTGGGCTCGTCCAGCAGCACGATCGGCGCGTCGCGCAGGAAAGCGCGGGCCAAGGCGATCCGCTGGCGTTGTCCCGCGGACAGGCGCGTGCCACGCTCTCCGAGCCGGGTGCCGTAGCCCAACGGCAAGGTGGAGATGAAGTCGTGTGCTTCCGCGAGTTCCGCGGCGCGCCGCACTTCGGCGACGCTCGCCTCGGGTTTGCCGAGCCGGATGTTCTCGAGGACCGTGGTGTCGAACAGGTAGGGGTGCTGGGGCACCCAGGCGATGAGCTGCCGCCACAGGTCGGCGGGGATGTGGCTGAGCGGCGCACTCCCCGTCCCGCCGGGGCGTTCCACGAGGATGGCGCCTTCCGTGGGTTCGACGAAGCGGAGCAGCAGCGCCAGCAGGGAGCTCTTCCCGGACCCGCTGGGACCGGTGAGCAGGAGCCGCTGCCCGGGGCGGATGACCAGGGAGACCTGGGAGAGCGCGGGCAGGTTGCGCCCCGGGTAGGTGAGGGAGACGTTGGCGAACCGGATCTGCGGGGCGGTGCAGCCGTTGTCGAGGCAGGGGCGCACCAGGGCGCGGGAGGCGGTTTCCCGGGCCGGGGCGGAGTCCGCTTCGGGTTGCGTCCTGGCCTGGTCGGCGCGTTCGTCCAGCACGGCGAAGACCTGTTCCGCCGCGGCCACCCCTTCCATGCTGGCGTGGAAGCGGGCCCCCACTTCCCGCAGCGGCAGGTACGCCTCGGGGGCGAGGATGAGGACGAGCAGCGCGGTCTGGTAGTCGAGCAGCCCGTACATGAGACGCAGGCCGATCTCCACGGCCACCAGGGCGACCGCGATCGTGGACAGCAGTTCCAAGACCAGCGCGGACAGGAACGCGATCCGCAGGGTGCCCATCGTGGCGTGCCGGTGCTCGTCGGTGATCCGGCGGATGATCGCGGCCTGGGCTTTGGCGCGCCGGAACACGGCGAGAGTGGGCAGCCCTTCGACCACGTCGAGGAAGTGGCCGCCCAAGCGGTTGAGGAGCCGCCACTGGCGCTGGGTGCGGGCCTGGGTGTGCCAGCCGACCAGCGCCATGAAGATCGGGATGAGGGGCAGGGTGAGGGCGATGACGAGCGCGGAGATCCAGTCGGCTTGGGCGACGACGGCGAGGACAGCGAGGGGGACGAGGACCGCGAGCACCAGTTGGGGAAGGTACCGGGCGAAGTAGTCGTCCAGTGCATCGAGGCCACGGGTGGCGAGTGTGGCCAGTTCCCCGGCCCGCGGGGTGCCCGTCCCCTCGCCGTCGGCGGGACCGCTGGCCCCTGACAACCAGACCGGTCCCGGTGCCGGCCCTCCCCGGGGCGGTTCGGGAGAGCCGGGGACCGCGACGCCGGTGACGTGGGCGATGAGGCGTCGGCGGAGCTGGGATTTGGCGCGGGCCGCCGAGTGCAGGGCGGCGGCTTCGGTGCCGTAGGACACCGCTGCCCTGCCCAGGGCGATCGCGGCGACGGCAGCGATCGCCCAGGACAGTTCGGTGAGCCCCTCGCCCGCGGCCGCGCCGGAGATGACACGGGCGATCAGCCAGGCTTGGGCGAGGACGAGCCCGGTCGTGGCGACCCCGCACAGCACGGTGACGGCGAGGTGGACCCGGACCGCGCTAGCGGTGCGCACCAGCCGAGGGTCGAGGGGTTTCATACAGCGGCTTCCTCACGGAGTGATCAGGCGTCGCCGGGGCGTCCGGCGGGGACAAGGGTCGGCTCAATGTGTTCCCGGGTGATGCGCTTGCGGAACACCCAGTAGCTCCAGCTCTGGTAGCCGAGCACCACGGGGAGGAAGATCACCGCCACCCAGGTCATGACGGACAGCGTGTAGTCGGCCGACGCCGCGTTCTCCACGGTCAGGCTGTACGCCGGGTTGGTGGTGGAGGGCAGCACGTTCGGGAACAGCGAGCCGAACAGCACTACCGTAGCGACGGCGATGGTGGTGGCGGTTGCGGTGAACGACCAGCCTTCCCGGCCCCGCAGGGCGAGCGCCACGGCCGCAACCAGGGTGAGAGCGGCGATAGCGACGAGCGGGAGCGTCCACGTCGTCCCGTAGGAGACCTGGGTCCACAGCAGGAATCCGGCCGCAGCGGGCACCGCGACCAGCGCGATCATCGGCACGGCGCGGCGCGCCTGGAGCCGCACTTCACCGCCGGTCTTGAGGCTGAGGAACATGGCGCCGTGCAGGGTGAACAGGGACAGCGTGGTCAGTCCGCCGAGCAGCGCGTACGGGTTGAGCAGGTCGAGCAGGTTGGCGGTGACGATGTGGTCGGCGTCCATCGGCACACCGCGCACGATGTTGGCGAAGGCCACCCCCCACAGCAGGGCGGGGATGGCGCTGCCCCAGAAGATCGCCTGGTCCCAGCGGGCCCGCCACTGCACGCTGTCGACCTTGCCGCGGTATTCGAAGGCCACGCCGCGGACGATCAGGGCGAGGAGCACGAGGAACAGGGGCAGGTAGAAGCCGCTGAACAGGGAGGCGTACCAGGCGGGGAAGGCGGCGAACATCGCGCCTCCCGCGGTGAGGACCCACACCTCGTTGCCGTCCCACACCGGGCCGATCGCGTTGATCATGACGCGGCGGTCGGTGTTGGTCTTGCCGAGGAAGGGCAGCAGGATGCCGACGCCGAAGTCGAATCCTTCGAGGACGAAGTAGCCGATCCACAGCACCGCGATGGCGGCGAACCAGAGAGTTGGAAGATCCATGCCGGGCTCCTAGTAGACGAACGCGGGGACAGGGGCGTCGCGGTCTTCATCCGAGTCGTCGTCCTGCGGGGGCACCACGTGGGTGGGCCCTGCCTTGACGTAGCGCCACAGCAGCCCGGCCTCGATGACGGCGAGCACGCCGTAGACGAGCGTGAACAGGGCCAGGGAGAGCGCCACCTCGGTCAAGGAGACACCGGGTGAGACGCTGGCCGCGGTGAGGAGCTCCCCGACGACGGTCCACGGCTGGCGGCCCATCTCGGTGAGGATCCAGCCGCAGATGTTGGCGGCGAGAGCCGCGGGCAGGCCGAGGATGGCGGCCCAGTACATCCAGCGGTGCTTGGGCAGCCGGCCGCGGCGGGTGAGCCACAGGCCGATGAAGCCTACGGCGACTCCGGCCAGGCCGAAGCCCATCATGAGCCGGAACGACCAGTAGATGACCGGGACGTTCGGCACGTACGATCCGGGACCGAACTGGGCTTCGTAGCGTTCCTGCACGTCGTTGATGCCCTGGACGTTGCCGTCGAGGCTGTTGGTGGCGAGGATGCTCAGCAGGTGCGGGATCTGGATGTTGATGTGGTTGCGTCCGTCGACGACGTCGCCGACCGCGAAGATCGAGAAGCCCGCGCCGTCTTCGTCTTCCCACAGCGCTTCCGCGCTGGCCAGCTTCATGGGTTCGTCTTGTGCCATGAGCTGAGCCTGGTGGTGGCCGGAGAAGGCGACGAGGATGCCCGCGAGAGCGGTGACGGCCAGGCCGGCGCGCAGGGTCTTGCGGAACAGTCCGTGTTCGCTGGGGTGCGGGGCCTGTCCGGGGGTGCCGGTGTCACCGTGGAAGCGGGCGCGCATGAGTTTGAAGGCGCTGACCGCGACCACGAACAGGCCTGCGGCGATGAACGACCCGGCGACGGTGTGGAGGTAGGTGGACCAGGCCTGGTCGTTGGCGAGCACCGCCCAGATGTCGGTGAGTTCCGCGCGTCCGGTTTCGGGGTTGACCTGGTAGCCCACCGGGTGCCGCATCCAGGCGTTGGCGGCGAGGATGAAGTAGGCGGACAGGTTGGTGCCGATGGCCGCTGCCCAGATGGTGGCGAGGTGGATCTTGCGGGGCAGCTTGTCCCAGCCGAAGATCCACAGGCCGATGAAGGTGGACTCCAGGAAGAAGGCGAGGAGGGCTTCCATCGCCAGCGGGGCGCCGAACACGTCACCGACGAATCGGGAGTATTCGCTCCAGTTCATGCCGAACTGGAACTCTTGGACGATGCCGGTGACCACGCCCATGGCGAAGTTGATGAGGAAGAGCTTCCCGAAGAATTTGGTCGCCTGCAGGTATTCGTGCTTGCCGGTGCGGTACCAGGCCGTCTGCAGGCTGGCGACGATGACGGAGAGTCCGATCGTCAGCGGGACGAATAGGAAGTGGTAGACGGTGGTGATGCCGAATTGCCACCGAGCAAGGTCTAGTGCGTCCATACCGCCTCTCCGAAAGCCGGAACGGCCCCGTGGCCCGTACTACCTCGCAGTCTACTACTACAAGTTGTAGTTCTACGATGTGTAGTAGATCGCAAAACCCTGCAACGACCGGGGAAAACAGCAATCCGGCCCTGCCCGGCAGACCGTGCCGTCCGCCAGACAGGGCCGGATGACGCGAGGCGCGCGGCCGCTATTCGAGCGGCTCAGCGCCCCTTTCCACCAGCATCTCGTTCATCAGGTCGATCTCGCTCTCCTGGGCGTCGATCATGCCCTGAGCCAGCGAGATCACCTTCTCGTCAGTGGCGAATCTCACCGCCGCCTCGGCCATGTCCACCCCGCCGCGGTGGTGTTCGATCATCAGCTCCAAGAACAGGACCTCCGCCTCCAGGCCGGTCGCCTCCCGCAGCTGCGCCATCTGCTCGTCCGTGGCCAGCCCGGGCATCCGGTCCGGGACTTCGCCGCTGCCCCCGCCGCCGTGGTCGTGCCCGGCCATCCAGGCCATGGGCGGCTGGTTGCTGCGCATCGGCAGATCCCACGCGGCCAGCCACCCGTCCATCCGCCCGATCTGCCCCTGCTGGGTGACGGCCATGTCGTAGGCGACCGTCTTCAGCTTGGGGTCCTCAGTCTTGTCGTAGATGATCAGCGCCATCTCCACCGCCTGGGCGTGGTGTGCGCTCATGTCGCGCAGGAAGCCCACGTCAGCGGAGGTGTCCAACGGCCTGTCGGACCGGTTGGTGAACAGGAAAGTCGCCGCTGCGGTCAGCACGACCAGAAAGAGGACGACCGGCAGCGGAACACGTCGCGATACCCACGGTAGTGGGCCTGTTACGGCTCTGGCATCGCCTTCGTTACCCAACGGAACCATCCTGGGGGGAAATTGCGTTAAGGGTGCGTATGTTCCCTAGTGGAGCATAAGTGACAAAATTTACAGTCCTCATCGAGGACAACCACGAGGAGTAACGGGTGGGCAAGAGTTCAGCGGAACGGCGCCGCCAGGTAGCCCTAGAAATGCGTGCACGGCGGGAGCGCGAAGCCCGGAACCGCAAGATCACCAAGATCGCCGCGATCATCGCGACGGTCAGCCTGGTGGCGGGAGGAATCGGCTACCTCTTCTACCTCGACTACCGCGACCGCAACATCGAAGGGCTCAAGGAGTACACCGGACTGACCCGGAAGCACGTCACCGAAGACGTCGACTACGAGCAGAGCCCGCCCGTGGGCGGCGACCACCACGCGGCCTGGCAGAACTGCGGCGTCTACGACGCCCCGCTGCGCGACCTCCACGCCGTCCACTCTCTGGAACACGGCGCGGTCTGGATCACCTACCGGCCCGACCTGCCCGAAGACGAAGTCAAGAAACTCGCGGAGTTCTACACCCCAGGCAGCTACGTCCTGGTCAGCCCGTACGAGGGCGACATGCCCGCGCCCATCGTGGCCTCCGCCTGGGGCCTGCAACTGGGCGTGGAGAGCGCCGACGACCCCCGACTGCCCCGCTTCCTGCGTGCCTACGAGCGCGGCCCCCAGACCCCGGAACCCGGGGCTGCCTGCCACGGCGCGGTCGGTCTGACCACCGCCGACTCGGACGAAGAGTGGGAAGCCCTGCTCGGAGAAGTCCAGACCATGGAGCAGAGCGAAGACCAGTAGCTCCCCAGCCGTGTCCCACGGTACGGCGGCGGTCAAGCGGGGCGCCAAGGCGCCCCGCTCACAGTTCTCCCGGGGGTAGGGCCGGAATCTCCTGGTCGATCAGTGCGCTGAGCGTCGTCAGCGCTTCGGCGGCAGGGGAGTATGTCGCCGGCAGGGTCAGCTCCACGTACGCTTCGCGGCCCACCGCAGTGAACAGGGTCGGCGCATCCGCGGGCTCGGGAAGCCACGCGATGTCGTTGACCGACAGCAGTTGCGAGTCGGGACGCAGCCCCGCGGGACGCTCCACCCCGCACCGCACCGCGATGGTCGGCGACCCCCAGGCCGCCACCAACTCGGAGTCAGGCTCGACTCGGATGCGTTCCTGCTCATAAAGCGTGTCGGGCAGCCGTGCCATCATCGATCGGCACAGTTTCGCGGTGTGCGCATCCGGAGTGGGGGGCTCCATCCGGACCACACCGCACCCGGTGGCCGCAGCCAACAGCACGACCAGCAGCGAAACGCCGCGGACCGCACGAGACGCAGGGTGCATCAGAGATCGACTCCACACACGGGACTAGGACTCCACATTCACAACCGGGCACGTCAAAGTGCGGGTGATGCCGTCGAGCCGCTGGATGCGCGCGATCACCAGGCGCCCCAGGGCATCGATGTCTTCGGCCTGTGCGCGCACGATCACATCGTAGGGTCCGGTGACGTCGTCCACCTGGGTGACCCCTTCTACCGTGGAGATCGCCGACGCTACCTGGGCTGCCCTGCCGACCTCGGTCTGGATCAAAATGTACGCCTGCACCATGGGTGAGCCTCCGCGACTCTGCGTTGGAGCGTCTGTCGTGTGGGGACCCGCACGGACCGCACCGCCGGCAATCCCGCGTCCGGAACGGGGCACGGGTCTAGACCACTGTGACCGGAAGGGTCACCGTACCCTGGAGACCGTGTCAAGCACTATCGGAAATCTCGGTGAATTCGGGTTGATTGCTCGGGTCACCGCCCGTTTCCCCGCCACCGAGAACGTTTTGCTCGGCCCCGGCGACGACGCAGCCGTCGTCCGGGCCGCTGACGGCCGCGTCGTTGCCACCACCGACCTGCTCGTGGAGGGAAGGCACTTCCGCCGGGACTGGTCCAGTGCGCGCGACGTCGGCCACAAAGCCGCCGCGCAGAACCTCGCCGACATCGCCGCCATGGGGGCCTACCCCACCGCGCTCCTCGTCGGCTTCGCAGCCCCCGCCGACCTCCCCACCGCCTGGGCCGACGAGTTCAGCGTCGGGCTGCGCGACGAGTGCGCCGCTGCCGGAGCCGCGGTCGTGGGAGGGGACGTCGTCAGCTCCGACACCCTCACCATCGCCATCACCGCGCTCGGCGACCTGCGCGGCGCTGCCCCCGTCCGCCGGGACGGGGCCCGGCCTGGCGACCTCGTCGCCGTCACCGGTAATCTCGGACTCGCCGCAGCAGGCCTCGCCCTTCTCCACGCCGGTCAGGCTGAAGGGCACCCTGACTGCCTGACCGCACACCGCCGCCCTGCACCCCCCTATCCAGCGGGGCCGGAAGCGGCGCGGCTGGGCGCCACCGCCATGATCGACATCAGCGATGGACTGCTCCAAGACCTCGGCCATATCGCTGCGGCCTCCGGGGTGGGAATCGCGGTACGCAGCGCTGACCTGCACCCGCCTGCCGGGCTGGTCGAGGCGGTTGAGACACTGATCCGCGGCGGAAACGCCGTACGCTCGCCGCTCGACTACATGCTCGCTGGCGGAGAGGACCACGCGCTCGCCGCCACCTTCCCTCCCCGCACGTCACTGCCCCGCCAGTGGACCGTGATCGGCACCGTGGTCGACGGCGACGGGGTCACGGTCGATGGGGCAATCCCGAAACTTTCCGGATGGGACCATTTCCGAAGAACGCCAGACAACAGTGATCGGTCATGAGTAAGTCACCCAGAGGCAAGATTCCGGTTTTGGGTGACTGGCCGCGCTAAGCTCTGGCGACCGACGGCTTGTCCGTTACCGGAAACGCCCAGGGCACGGATCCGGTCGACAGGAGTGCGGAAAGGCGCGGAAGCTATGCGGAGGCACGGACGGGGACGGGGGCGACGCGGCGCCCACCGCGCAGAGCCCACCGGCAGCGGCCCACTGGCCACAGTGGGCCATGTGCTGGGCAGCACCGTTCCCAAACGCGTATCCCCACCGCGGCCGCTGCGCGTCGCGGTGGTCTCCGGAGCGATCGTCGGCGCGTTGCTGTTCAGCTACAGCACCACCCAGATCTACCTGCGTTTTACCGAACCTGACCAGACGCCGCCGGCACCGAGCGTCACCACGTCGGCAGCCCCGCCGACGGACGGACACGGCAGCCCGCAGGCAGCGATCTCCACGCAAGTGGAGATCACCGTGGGGGCCGAGGAGAGCAGCGCCCCCTCCCCGTCACAGGACGCACCCGACGGAACGGAGCGCACGGCACCGGTTCCAGATCCCGGAGAAACGGCCCCGCCCGGCGGACACCAGTCTTTCCCCGTCCCGCAGAGCGCGCCCGGAACCCCGCGGGTTTCCTACCAGAAAATCGCCTACGACGAGACCCATTTCATGGGGCATGTGACGATCACCAACGCCAGCGATGCCGTGGTGGAGAACTGGGAACTGCGAGTGAAGTTCAGCGACGCCCGCATCGTCTCCGCCTGGGGCACCGAATGGGAACCGGTCCCCGGCGGGTTCATCGCCCGCCAGCCGCACTGGTCCAACGGTATTCCCCCGGGGCAGTCCATCACCATCAGCTTCACGGCGCGGGGCACCAGTCACACCCCGGAAAGCTGCTCGTTCAACGGCGTGCCCTGCTCCCTGTGAGCGGCAAGCCGTCTGTCTCCCGGCCCGGGGAACTCCCTTGCCGCACACTGCCCAGAAAAACGATCGAGCGCCACGACAGTTCGTCTGTGACGCTCGACGATGGTGCGCACGCGGAGTGCGCGCTGAAAGGGCATTCAGAAACGATCGACTTTGCCCGCCTTGATGCAGGAGGTGCACACGTTCAGCCGCTTCGGCGTACCCCCCACCCGGGTACGGACAGTCTGGATGTTCGGGTTCCAGCGGCGGCGGGTACGGCGGTGCGAGTGCGAGATACGGTTCCCGAACCCCGGTCCCTTGCTGCAGATGTCACAGACGGAAGCCACGGTAACTCCATTCACGCGCTCGGGCCGGCTGTGCTCGCACGCACGTCGATGACCCGAGAAAGGTCTGATGGGCAAGCAGGTCGACGCGGAACGCCAACCGTGGAAGCGTACCCGAAGACAGGACAAGACCCCACACCAGGGATCCATGTCTCCGGACGAGCGCCGGATCACCAACCGGAAGGGAGAATCCGGCTCAGGAAGTCCCCCGCTGAGGAGCCGTCCCAAGACACAACGCTTCCCCAAGTATAGCCCTGCGACGATCCGTAAGATGCCACAGTGGCGGGCCGCACGGCCAGGGAACGAGGCTGGGAAGGCGGGGGACCATGACCGACTTGACCGAGTCGCTGCGCGTCGTCGGGGACCGCACCGCGAAGGTCCTGGCTTCCGCACTGGGCTTGCACACCGTGGGAGACCTGCTGCGCCACTACCCCCGGCGCTACGACCGCCGCGGCGAGCTCACCGACCTGGACGGGCTGGTCGAAGGGGAACAGGTCACTGTCCTTGCCGAAGTCCTCACCTGCACGGTCCGCCCGATGCGCCAGCGGCGCGGCTCCATCCTCGAAGTCGTCGTCACCGACGGCCGCGGCCGGCTCTCCCTGCTCTTCTTCCACCGGGTCGGCTGGCACCGCGACCGGCTCCTGCCGGGCCGGCGCGGGCTGTTCGCCGGAAAAGTCTCCGTCTACCGGGGGCGCCGCCAACTCGCCCACCCCGAATACGAGCTGTTCGAGTCCGACGACGCGATCCAGGAACGGGCCCGCACCTACGCGGACACGCTCATCCCCATCTATCCGGCGACCGAAAAGATCACTTCGTGGAAGATCGCCAAAGCCGTGGCCACGGTCCTCGACATCCTGGGGGACCTCCCCGACCCGCTGCCCGCCGACCTCCGCGCCCGGCACGGCCTGGTGAGCCTGTCCGAGGCCTACCGGCTCATCCACACCCCGAAAGACTGGGATGATGTGCGCGCGGCACGGAAGCGGCTGAAATGGGACGAGGCGTTCGTCATCCAGGTGGCGCTCGCCCAGCGGCGGCGTACCGCCCAGCGGCAGCCCGCCCAGCCCCGCCCCCGCATCTCCGGCGGGATCCTCGACGCCTTCGACGCGAACCTGCCGTTCACGCTCACCGACGGACAGCGCGAGGTGGGCGAGGTGATCTCCGCCGACCTCGCTTCCGACCACCCCATGCACCGCCTGCTCCAAGGCGATGTCGGCGCAGGCAAGACCCTGGTCGCCCTGCGCGCCATGCTCCAAGTGGTGGATGCGGGCGGGCAGGCGGCTCTCCTCGCCCCCACCGAGGTGCTGGCCCAGCAGCACCACCGCTCGATCACTGAGATGCTCGGCCCCCTGGCCCGGGCTGGCCAGCTCGACGGCGCGGAACAGGCGACCCGCGTCGCCCTGCTCACCGGCTCGCTCGGCGCGGCCGCCCGCCGGGAAGCGCTGCTGGACGCAGCCTCCGGCCGGGCCGGCATCGTCATCGGCACCCACGCCCTGCTCCAAGAACAGGTCACGTTTGCCGACCTCGGCCTGGTCGTGATCGACGAGCAGCACCGTTTCGGCGTAGAACAGCGCGACGCGCTGCGCGACAAGTCCACCCGTGGCCGGCCGCACGTGCTCGTCATGACCGCGACCCCGATTCCGCGCACCGTGGCGATGACGGTCTACGGCGACCTCGACGTGGTGGCGCTCCGGCAGCTCCCCGCCGGGCGGTCCCCGATCGCTACCCACGTGGTCCCGTCCCGCGACAAACCGCACTACCTGGCCCGGGCCTGGGAGCGCATCCGCGAAGAAGTCGCGCAGGGCCGCCAGGCCTATATCGTCTGCCCCCGGATCGGCGGGGAAGCCGAAGACCCCGAGGAGAACGGACGGCTCTTCGCCGAACCGGACGGCGGGGAGACCGCGGGGCGGCGCGCCCCGCTCGCCGTTGTCGACCTGCTCGCCGAAGTCGAGCAGGGGCCGCTTGCAGGCCTGCGGCTGGCCGCGCTGCACGGCCGGCTGGCCCCTGACGAGAAGGACAAGGTCATGCGGGCCTTCGCCGCGGGCGAAATCGACGTGCTCGTGGCGACCACCGTGGTCGAAGTCGGCGTGAATGTGCCCAACGCCACTGTGATGATGATCATGGACGCGGACCGGTTCGGGGTCTCCCAACTGCACCAGTTGCGCGGCCGGGTCGGCCGGGGCAGCCTGCCCGGACTGTGTCTGCTGGTCACCGAGGCTGAAGAGGGCAGCCCGGCCCGGCGGCGCCTGGACGCGGTGGCGTCCACCACCGACGGGTTCGCCCTGTCCCGGCTGGACTTGGAGCAGCGCCGCGAAGGCGACATCCTCGGCGTGGCCCAGTCCGGCCGCAGCGGCACCCTGCGGCTGCTCACCATCACCCACGAGCAGGACGAGGAGCTGATCGGCCAGGCCCGTGCGGAGGCCACCGCCCTGGTGGACGCCGACCCGGAGCTGTCCGACCACCCCGTGCTGGCCCAGGCCCTCACCGAACTGCTCGGCGACGACCGCGCAGAGTACCTAGAGAAAGCCTGAGGGGAGCCGCCGCAGTGCGGCACCGCGCTGCGGCCCGTCCCGGCGCCTGCGGGACCCGGTCTAGGGTGGGCGGAAAACAGCGCACAGACGAGGGAGCACACCACCGATGACCCGCATCATCGCCGGTACTGCGGGAGGCCGTCGCCTGGCTGTCCCCCGAGGCCGGACCACCCGGCCCACCAGCGACCGGGTACGCGAAGCCCTGTTCGCCTCGGTGCTGTCGGAACTGGGCACGCTCGCGGGACTGCGGGTGCTCGACCTCTATGCGGGCTCCGGCGCAATCGGGCTGGAAGCGCTCTCCCGGGGAGCCGCGCACGCCCTGCTCGTGGAGGCCGACCGGCGCGCGGCCGCGGTCATTGACCGCAATATCGCCCAGCTCGGACTGCCCGGGGCGCGGCTGGTCGTCGACCGGGTGGAACGCGTCCTGTCCCGCGGCCCGGACGGCGGCCCCTACGACTTCGTGTTCGCTGACCCGCCCTACGCGATTGAAGACCGCGAGGTCACCGCGGTATTGGAGGCACTCCGCGACCACGGCTGGCTGACCGCGGGCACTCTCATCGTTGTGGAACGCTCATCTCGAAAGGAACCCATGGGATGGCCTGACGGTTACCAAAAAGGCAAGGTCCGTCAATACGGCGAAACGTCCCTTTGGTACGGTCACGCCGCGAGCCTCCCTGATCGGGACTGACCTGGTGGGCAGAATCCTGTGATACCGGCTCGCTGATCCGCAAACCAGTCAGAGAGGAGCGGTCCCGTGCGCCGTGTCGTCTGCCCTGGATCTTTCGATCCCGTCACCAATGGCCATATCGACATCATCCGCCGAGCGGCGAAACAGAACGAAGAAGTCATTGTCGCGGTGCTGGTGAACGTCAATAAACGTGGGCTTTTCACGGCGGACGAGAAGCTCGAGATGCTCCGGGAAGCGACCAAGGAGTTCGACAACGTCACCGTCGCCAAGTTCGACGGGCTGCTCGTCGACTTCTGCCGGGCCCACGACGTCTCCGCGATCGTGCGGAGCCTCCGCTCGGTCAGCGACTTCGACTACGAGCTGCAGATCGCCCAAATGAACTACCAGCTCTCGGGGATCGACACGCTGTTTTTGACCGCGAATCCCAAGTATTCGTTCCTCAGCTCCAGCCTGGTGCGGGAGATCGCCCAGTACAACGGGGACGTGAGCGCGCTGGTCCCGCCCTATGTGGAGGAGCGCCTGCGCGCCAAGTACGCCGAGCTGGCCAAGAAGAACGGCTAGGGCTAGAGTCCTCAGGTTCCGCGGTTTGGGACGGAAGGACCCCGCAGGTAGAATCGGTGACTGGCTGGTTCCGGGGCAAAGTGTGCCCGCGGGACAGCCATCCGGCGCCGGTCTCCGGCTGCCGGTCCGGTTAGTCCCTGTTCCCACCGCGTGTGGGACCCGTCTCAACCGAAAGCGCGATCACTCTGTCTCGTCTAGACTCCGAATCTCCGCTTGTGGTCGACACCCGACCGCTCGGCAGGCAGCCCGGTTCGATGCGGAAGGAAACCCGTGTCGTCCCCGCGCCTCCGCCGATGGCTGTCGGCATGGCCGAGGTGCCCGCGGGCAGCGACATCGAGCTGGATCTGCGGCTCGAAGCTGTCATGGAGGGCGTGCTCGTGACGGGTGAGGCGCGGACCCGGTACGCCGCCGAGTGCGCGCGCTGCCTGGATCCGCTGTCCAGGGAGCTGGAGGTCGACTTCCAGGAGCTGTTCCGCTATCCGCTCGACGACGACCACCCTCTCGTAGACGAGGTGGACGTCGGCGATGAGGATGAGGACTACTATCTTGAGGACGATCTGCTCGACCTCGAACCGGTGATCCGCGATGCGGTAGTGCTTGCACTGCCGCAGTCGCCGCTGTGTCGGGACGACTGCCCTGGCCTGTGCGTGGAGTGCGGCGTCAAACTAGCTGACGTTGGCCCGGAGCACAGCCACGGCGAGAGTTTCGACCCCCGGTGGGAGGCGTTGCGTCAACTGCGCGAGGAGTCCGGAGGGAGCTGAGCGTGCCACCGACGGGCGCCGGGCGGGTTGGCCGGCGAAGCCCGGTAACTCCGTGCTCTTCGTACCGGGACCTCTCCTGCGCCGCGGGCGGGCAGGTCATCGAGGAGCACACGCACCCCCGCGAAAGCGGGCCATGACCCAGGAGGATTGAAGTGGCCGTCCCGAAGCGGAAGATGTCGCGGAGCAACACGCGTGTCCGCCGTTCTCAGTGGAAGGCAGCGCGCCCGCTGCTGACCAGTTGCCCGCGCTGCCGTGACCCGAAGCTCCCGCACGTCGCCTGCCCTACGTGCGGTACCTACAGCAACCGCCAGGTCATCAACCCGGCGTGACAGCACGAAGGCGGGTCCGCAGATGGTCGGGCCCGCCGTTCCGTACCTCCGCCAGCGCGCTGCCGGTGCGTGCTGTCTTTTTCCGACATGGTTCGGGAATCCCCGAAGCCGTGGTGGTTGCCGTGCGCGCCCCACGACGTCCACCTCGTCTTCGAGCGTTCTCGACCGGATCGGAGTCTCCCGGTCCTGCAGCCGGTGCCAACGGTCAGTTCATCCTGCGGCGGTTCCTGCCTCAGGCGGGAGCTCCGCATGATCCGTAAGGATGTGAAGGTCGATGGGAACGCAGCTTTCCCCTGCCGAAGTCCGTGAGTTCCAGGAGACTGTCGGGGTCGAGATCGCTCCCGACATTCTCACCCGCGCCCTCACCCACCGCTCCTACGCCTACGAGAACGGCGGTCTTCCCACCAACGAGCGGTTGGAGTTCCTGGGCGACTCAGTGCTCGGCCTCGTGGTCACCGACACCCTCTACCGCACCCACCCGGACCTGTCCGAAGGGCAACTGGCCAAGCTGCGCGCCGCGGTGGTCAACATGCGGGCGCTGGCCGATGTGGCCCGCGAACTGGGGATCGGCCGCTATGTGCGACTGGGACGCGGCGAGGAGGCCACGGGCGGCCGCGACAAGTCGTCGATCCTCGCCGACACGTTGGAAGCCTTGATCGGGGCCGTCTACCTGGACCGCGGACTGGACGAGGCGTCTGAGCTGGTCCACCGGCTGTTCGACCCGCTGATCGCCCGGGCTTCCGGCTTGGGCGCGGGACTGGACTGGAAGACGTCCCTGCAGGAGCTCACCGCGGCTGAACTGCTCGGTGTTCCCGAATACGTGGTGGAAGAGAGCGGCCCGGACCACCAGAAGACGTTCCGCGCCACGGTGCGGGTCGCCGGGCAGACCTACGGCTCGGGAGAGGGCCGCAGCAAGAAGGAAGCAGAGCAGCAGGCCGCGGAATCCGCGTGGAAGGCGATCCGCGCCGCCACCGAGAAAGCCAAGCAGGAGAGCTGAGGGCATGCCGGAGCTGCCTGAAGTCGAGGTGGTGCGGCGCGGCCTGGAAAAGTGGGTGGTCGGCGCGTCGTTCGGCGAGGTCGAGGTCCTGCATCCGCGTGCGGTCCGGCGCCACGCGCCGGGTGCGGCGGATTTCGCCGCGCGCGTCAGCGGGTGCGGGGTCACGGAGGCGCGCCGCCGCGGCAAGTACCTCTGGTTGACCTTGGACTCCGGGGAGGCGCTCCTCGCCCACCTGGGGATGAGCGGCCAATTGCTGGTCCAGCCGCGCCATGCCGCAGCCGAACGGCATCTGCGGGTCCGCCTGCCCCTGACGGCGCGTCAAGGCCACGACCCGGAGGCCCCGCAAGAGCTGCGTTTCGTCGACCAGCGCACGTTCGGCCACCTGCTCGTGGACCGGCTGGTGGATGACGGCACCGGTACCGGGCTGCCTTCGGTGATCTCCCACATTGCGCGCGACCCCCTGGACCCTGCTTTCGACGAGGACGCGTTCGCCGCGGCGCTGTGCCGCAAACGCACTGAGCTGAAACGCGCCCTCCTCGACCAGTCCCTCATCAGCGGGATCGGCAACATCTACGCCGATGAAGCGCTGTGGATGTCCCAACTGCACTGGGCGACCCCTACCGAGGCCCTGTCGCGCTCCCAGGTCGCCACGCTGCTGGCCGCGGTCCGCGAGGTGATGGTCGCGGCCCTGGCCCAGGGCGGGACCTCGTTCGACAGCCTTTATGTGAACGTCAACGGGGAGAGCGGCTATTTTGCGCGCAGTCTCAACGCCTACGGCCGGAACGACCAGCCGTGTGCACGCTGCGGCACGCCGATCCAACGGGAGACGTTCATGAACCGCTCGTCGTACAGTTGTCCGCGGTGCCAGCCGAGACCGCGGCACGCGCGAGCGTGAGCGCTTGTTTTCCCGGGTAAGCGCACCGAGAGTCACCAGGGGAGTCATGGAGAAGGTTCGTCTGACCGCATGGGTGCGCGGGCACGTCCAGGGCGTAGGTTTCCGGTGGTGGACGCGAGCACGCGCATTGGAGCTCGGACTTACCGGAGCCGCGACCAATCTGGATGACGGCAGAGTGGAAGTGGTCGCGGAAGGGGATCGCACGGCCTGTGAACGGCTCCTCGAGTTGCTGCGCAGCGGCCAGACACCGGGGCGTGTGGATTCCGTCGTTGAGCGTTGGACAAACCATAGGGGTTCTTTCACCGGATTCGAGGAGCGGTGAGTATCCTGGATATGGGGACGCGATTCGTGTGAGAACCCGGAACGCGACACGGGACTGCTGAGAGGGCTCTCACCCCGCCCCGGGGATAGAGCACCACCCACCCGGGGGATCACCGACGAATCGCGTGACCTCGCATGCCCAATAACGGTGTACAGACACAGTTGTCGCCGGCTTTTTCGTCCAATTCTTGACCGACGGCGCGCACGGTGAGACGCTGGAAGGTACATAATGCGCTTATCCACCTTCACGCCAGGCTGACTCAGGCATTTCTCCTACCTGGCCGTGGCGTCATTTCCGTGTGCGATTCCCGTTGGTCACTCAGTGTGGAGGACCCGTAATCATGGCAAAAGCTCTGTTTGGTCACGTCGGAGGTCCGGACCCTCGTATGGTCCAGGAACTGCGGCGTTTGCAGAAGCGCGTACGCGACCTCGAAAACGAGGTCATGAGGCTCCAGGCCCAAAACGACCGGCTTTCCGAGACGATCACGGATCTCACCGTCTCCACCTCCGATCGCGAGCCGGCTCTGGCCTGATCCAACCCCACCAGCGCTGCGCGGATCCCAGTCGACGAAGGGCGCCTGCACCTCAAATCTCCTGGCGCCCTCGAAAACGCGGGAAACCGCAGAGCACTGTGAAGATCTTTCTTTCCCTTGGAATTAACCAGGTTTTACCCGGAAATCCTTTTCCGTAATCCTGAAAGATCATATTCCTCCCGACGTTGCCAACACACCAGGTCCGGGCAGCGCTCCGTATGATCCCAGTGGCGGCCATCCCGGTGTGTCGCAGCGGGAGAAGAGGCCGTTTCCGGTCGCCTCTTCGTCTTCCGACCCGGTTCTGACGCCCCGCACCGCGCCGCGTTATAGGGGCCAGAACAGACCTTCCGCCACGCAGGGTTCTCCGCTGTCGTGGGTCGACCGACATCCTGTCGCATACCGCGCCCTGCCCCATGAAAGGCAAGGCCACAGCGTCCCGAAAGCGTGCCATGCACTCGCCAAGGCATGGCACGCTTGACAGCGACAAAGTCGGGAGACCGCGGAGGTGAACGCGCAACCGTGTACTTGAAGACCCTCACCTTGCGCGGATTCAAATCCTTCGCGTCGGCCACCACACTCCGCTTCGAACCCGGGATCACCTGTGTGGTCGGACCTAACGGGTCGGGAAAGTCCAATGTGGTTGACGCCCTGGCGTGGGTCATGGGGGAACAGGGCGCGAAGACGCTGCGCGGCGGCAAGATGGAGGACGTGATCTTCGCGGGAACGTCGTCCCGCCCTCCGCTCGGCCGAGCCGAAGTCAGCCTCACTATCGACAACACCGACGGTGCGCTGCCCATCGACTACTCCGAAGTCACCATCAAGCGGACCATGTTCCGCAACGGCGGCTCAGAGTACGCCATCAACGGCGACCCCTGCCGCCTCCTCGACATCCAAGAACTGCTCAGCGACTCCGGTATCGGCCGGGAGATGCACGTCATCGTCGGCCAAGGGCAGCTCGACACGGTGCTGCACGCCGGACCGGAGGAGCGCCGTGCGCTCATTGAAGAAGCCGCGGGCATCCTCAAACACCGCAAACGCAAAGAGAAAGCGCTGCGGAAACTCTCCGCGATGCAGAGCAACCTCGACCGGGTGAGTGACCTGGTCGCGGAGCTGCGCCGCCAGCTCAAACCGCTCGGCCGCCAAGCGGAACTGGCCCGCCGCGCCACGGTCATCCAAGCGGAACTGCGGGACGCCCGGCTCCGGCTGCTCGCCGACGACATCGTCACCCTGCGGGAAGCCCTCGCCAAGGAGGAAGCCGACGAGGCCGAGGTCCGCGCCCGCCGCGCCGCTGTCGAAGCAGAGCTCACCCAAGCCCAGGAGCGCGAAAACCAGTTGGAGCAGGCCGCAGCCGAAGCCGCTCCGCTGCTCGCCCGCGCCCAAGAGGCCTACCACGCCCTGCAGCGGCTCAAAGAGCGGCTCAGCGCGGTCGCCAGCCTCGCCACGGAACGCCACCGCAACCTCAGCGCCGCCAGCAGGGAAGAGCACCGCGGCCGCGACCCGGAAGAGCTGGAAGCGGAAGCCGCGGAGATCCGCGCCGAGGAGGAAGAGCTCCGCGCCCAACTGGAAGAGGCGCGCCTCCGGCTGGAAGAGGTCGTCGTGGAGCGGGCCGAAGCCGAGGCGGCGCTGCGCGACGAAGAGCAGCGGGTGGCCGCGGCCGTGCGTGCCGCCGCCGACCGCCGGGAAGGCCTGGCCCGGCTCCACGAACGCGCCGCAGCGCTGCGCCGCACCCTGGAAGCGCAGGACGCTGAGATTGAACGCCTCACCCAGGCTGCCGCGGAAGCCCGGGAACGCGCCGCCCAAGCCCAAGAGGAGTTCGCGGACGCCCGCGCCGACGCGGAAAGCCTGGACCTCGGGGACAGCGAACTCGACGAAGCCTACGAGCAGGCCCGCGAAGAGCTCGCCGCCGCGGAGGCCCGCCTGGCTGAGCTGCGCGACGCAGAACGGAACGCGGAGCGGGAACGTGCCGCCTTGGAGGCCCGGCGGGACGCCCTGCAGATGGGGCTGGAGCGCCGGGACGGTGCTGCCGCCCTCCTCACCGCGGACGGGGACGCGCTCGGCCTGATCGGCGCCCTCACCTCCCTCATCGACGTGGCCGCGGGCGACGAGAGCGCGATCGCCGCGGCGTTGGGCGCGGCCGCGGACGCAGTGGTCGTCGGCACGCACGACGCCGCCCGCAGCGCCCTGGACCTCCTCAAACAGCGTGACGCCGGCCGAGCCGGGATCGTGGTCGCCGACAGCGCTGAGGTCCAGCCGCGGGAGCAGTGGCCCGACCCGCCCGCGGGCGCCCGCTACGCGGTGGACTCCGTCACCGTCCCCCCGCGGCTCCGCTCCGCCGTCACTGCGCTGCTCGCCGATACCGTGCTGGTCCCCGACATGGCGACGGCTGCCCGTGTCATCGCGGAACGTCCCGCCCTGCGCGCTGTCACCCCGGAAGGGGACGTGTTCACTTCCGCGTTTGTGCACGGCGGCGCCGCCACCGGGCCCAGTCAACTGGAAGTGCGCGCTGCCATCGACGAAACAGCCAGCCAGTTGGCCGCGGCCGAGGAGGTCTGCAAGCGGATCACCGAGGACCTCGGTGACGCCCAGCTCGAACGGGAGCGGGCGGCGGCAGCCGTGGACGCGATCACCGCCCGCCGCCGGGAGGCGGACCGGCGCCGCAGCGAGATTGCGCAGCGCGTGGGCCGTCTCGGCGCTCAAGTCCGCTCAGCCACCCAGGAAGCCGAACGGTACACCGCTGCCGTGGAGAAGGCCGTCCGTGAACGCGAAGCCACCCGGGCAGCCCTTGCGGAACTCGAGGAACGGGTCGCCCAGGCGGAGAGCGAACCCGTGGACGAAAGCGAGCCGGACACGGCCCGCCGTGACCAGTGGGCCGCGGAAGCCGCTCGGCTGCGGTCCGTGGAAATGGAGGCGCGCCTGGCCGTGCGCACCGCTGAAGAGCGGGTCCGCGCGATCACTGGGCGGGCAGAAGGGCTCCTGCGGGCCGCAGCCGCGGAACGCCGGGCCCGGGAGGAGGCGGCCCGTCGCCGACAGCGCCGCGCCGCCCAAGCCAAGGTCGCCCAGGCGGTCGCGGAAGGCGCCTCCCAGGCGCTGGCACGGATCACCGTCTCCCTCGCCGAAGCCGACGGGGAGCGTCGGCTCGCCGAGGAGCAGCGCGACGCCCGGGAAGCCGAACTCAAAACGGTTCGGGTGCGGATCCGGGAACTTTCCACGGAACTGGAGAAGCTGCGCTCCGCCGTGCACAGCGGGGAGATGGCCCGCGCCGAGCGCCGCCTGCGGCTGGAACAGTTGGAGACGCGCGCCCGTGAAGAGTGGGGCATGGAAGTGGAGACGCTCGTGGCCGAGTACGGCCCGCACGTGCCCGTGCCCCCGCCCCCCGGCACCCCGGAGGACGAGGCTGTCCCGGTGCCGTATGTGCGCGCAGTGCAGGAGAAGCGCGCGAAGACCGCGGAACGCCAGCTCAACCAGCTCGGCAAGATCAACCCGCTGGCGTTGGAAGAGTTCGCTGCCCTGGAGGAGCGGCACAACTTCCTCAACGCCCAGTTGGAGGACTTGAAGAAGACCCGCCGCGACCTGATGACCGTGGTCAAAGAGGTCGACGACCGGGTTCAGGAGATCTTCTCCGCCGCCTACGCCGACGTGGCACGGGAGTTCTCCCGCGTCTTCGCGCGCCTCTTCCCCGGAGGGGAGGGGCGGCTCGTCCTCACCGACCCCGACGACATGCTCACCACCGGGGTCGAAGTGGAGGCCCGCCCGCCCGGGAAGAAGGTGAAGCGCCTCTCCCTGCTCTCCGGTGGGGAGCGGTCACTGACCGCGGTCGCTTTCCTCGTCGCGATCTTCAAAGCCCGGCCGTCCCCGTTCTACGTGATGGACGAGGTGGAGGCCGCGCTGGACGACATCAACCTGCAGCGGCTGCTCGTGGTCTTCGAAGAGCTGCGGGCCACGTCCCAGCTCATCGTCATCACCCACCAGAAGCGCACCATGGAGATCGCTGACGCCCTGTACGGCGTGACGATGCAGGGCGACGGGATCTCCCAGGTGATCAGCCAGAAGCTGGAGCGGAAAGCGAGCTGACCTGGCCTGCATTGCTTCGGGGCGACAGCGAGGAGACCACGGCAGACTCCAGGGGAAAGCCCTTTTTGCCCTTTTGGTCCACCCTTCCTGGCGGACAAGATCAGCGGCGGCCTAAGATGGCCTGGTCGCGTCGTACTACGGCGGAAACGCACAGGTACGAGGCGATGGCACCACGTAAGCGAAGTCCGGTCTGAAACCGGCGCTGTCCCCGCAACTGTGACACTCCGCTCCCGCCCCGGCGGGAACGGAGTGGAGCCAGGTCGCCTTGCGTGGTCGCCGACGTTCACTGTTCTCGTGGGAAGAGCGGTCCGTCATTGCTGCGGGCTCTATTCCCCTGACGTGTGCCTAAGGAGCCCCAAGTGCGTGTTGCACGTCGCTTCACCGCGCTGTCGCTTCCTCTCCTGCTTGCCCTCGCCGCCTGCGGCTCCCCCGCTGAAGAACCCGCCGCGGACCAGTCGTCCAGCACAGGAGAGTTCCCCGTGACCGTCGCCGACGCGCGCGGTGACGTCACCATCGAAGAAAAGCCCACCCGCATCATCTCGCTGTCCCCGTCCCTGACCGAGATCCTGTTCGAGGTGGGAGCCGGCGACCAGGTCGTCGCCGTCGACGAATACTCCAACTACCCGCCGGAAGCCCCCACCACCGACCTGTCCGGGTTCACCCCCAACGTGGAGGCGATCGCCGACTACGAACCCGATTTGGTGGTGCTCTCCGACGACAGCAGCGACATCACCGAACAGTTGGAGAAGCTCCACATCCCGGTCCTGCTGCTGCCCGCCGCCGAGAAACTGGAAGACACCTTCGCCCAGATGGAACTGCTGGGCGAAGCCACCGGCAACGCCGACGAAGGCATCGACGCAGCCGAAGAACTGCGGGAACGCATGGACGCCATCGTCGCGGAGGTCGTCGACGACGGCGCAGCCGGGCTGAGCTACTACCACGAGATCGACGCCCAACTGTACTCGGTGACCTCCGACACCTTCATCGGGCAGATCTACGACCTGTTCGGCCTGGTCAACATCGCCGACGAAGCAGAAGACCCCGCGGGCGGCTACCCGCAACTGTCCGCGGAGTTCATCGTCGAACAAGACCCCGACCTCATCTTCGTCTCCTACCCGGGCGGCGTGGACGACGTCCTGGGCCGTCCCGCGTTCGCCACGGTGACCGCGGTGCAGCAGAAGAACGTGGTCGAAGTGGACGCCGACATCTCCTCCCGGTGGGGGCCGCGGGTCGCCGACTTCGTCGAGGAAGTGGCTGAGGCCATCGAAACGGCGCGCAGCGAATGATCAGTGAGCCCTTCCGAGCTGGCCCCCAGGCAGGGCTTCGGATGGGCGTCGGACGCCGGGACCTACTCGGCCCGCTCTGGCTCGGGGTGGGGCTGGTCGCCCTGTGCAGCGCGATGGTCCTGGGGATCAGCGCGGGCGCGGCCTCCCTCACCCCGGCCGAGATCGTCCGGGAGTTCCTGAGCCGCATCCCGTTCCTCGACGTGGAGTCCACGCTCAACGACCGGCAGCGGGCCGTGCTCGACCAACTGCGGGTGCCCCGGGTCGTCCTCGGTGCCCTGGTGGGCGGGCTGCTGGCCAGCGCCGGCGCCGCCTATCAGGGAGTGTTCCGTAACCCGCTGGCCGACCCCTACCTGCTGGGCGCGGCCAGCGGGGCCGGGCTAGGCGCGACCCTGGTCATCGTGGGCGGCGGATTCCTGCCGAGCGGGCCGCAGCTCATCCCGGTCGCCGCGTTCCTCGGGGCCCTGGTCGGGGTGATGTCCGCCTACCTGCTGGGACGCACGGCAGGGGGCGGAGGCACGGCATCCCTGCTGCTCGCCGGGGTCGCAGTGTCGTCCTTCCTCACCGCCACCCAGACGTTCATCCAGCAGGCGCGGATCGACGAGCTGCGGCGCGTCTACGCCTGGATGCTCGGCGGTCTGGGATACAGCGGCTGGGAAGGCCTGGGGCTGGTCGTGCCGTATGCGGCCGTGGCCATAGCGGTCCTGCTCGGCAGCGGATTCCTCCTCGACCTGCTCGCCCTCGGCGACGAGAAAGCCGTCAGCCTGGGAGTGCGGCCCGGCCTCGTCCGGATTGTCGTGATCTTCGCGGCGTCCCTGGCCACCGCCTCAGCCGTCGCGGTCAGCGGCCTGATCGGCTTCGTGGGCCTCGTCGTCCCGCACATCGTGCGCCGCCTGGCCGGCCCCGGCTACCGGCGCATCCTCCCAGTGTCGCTGCTGTTCGGCGGAGCCTTCCTCGTCGTCGCGGACATCGCGGCCCGCACCCTGCTCGCCCCGGCCGAGCTTCCCCTCGGCGTGGTGACCGCGTTCGTCGGCGCCCCCTTCTTCGTGCTCGTCCTGCGCGCCACCCGGTCGCGGGCCAGGTAGCTGCCCCGCAGCACCGCGAAGACGCCACGACGAGGGGATACCGGCACATGACCCGCGGTCTGGAAGACTGAAGGCGCTATGGACTACACGATTGTTGTCATCGCGATCGCCATCGTGGCACTGGTGGCGGTCGGGGGCGCGCTGCTGATCGTTCCGCGCCGCCGGGTGGGGAAAGCGGAGCAGAAACCCGAACTCGACCAGCCGGAAGGCCGTTCGGGTGCGGGGGCCACCGCGGTGCTCGAACCGGAAGAGACCGAGGGGGCCACCGCGGTCGCCGAACCCGAAGCCCCTCCGGTGCCGGCACCTCCCCCGGCACCGGAGATCGAACTCCCGCCGCCCTCGGCCGGGCGGATGGTGCGGCTGCGCGCCCGTCTCGCCAAGTCGCAGAACGTCTTCGGCCGCGGCCTGCTGAACCTGCTGGCCAGCGACAAACTGGACGAGGACACCTGGGAGGAGATCGAGGACACCCTCATCACCGCCGACGTCGGTGTCACCTCGGCCACGCAGATCACCGAAGGGCTGCGCACCCGGGTGCGTGTGCTCGGCACCCGCAGTGTCGACGAAGTCCGTGCCCTGCTGCGAGAAGAACTGCTCGCCCACATCAACCCGAAGCTGGACCGTACCGTCCGCACCAAAGGGCCGGGGGAGCGTCCCGCCGTGATCATGGTGGTGGGCGTGAACGGGGTCGGTAAGACCACCACCGCGGGCAAACTGGCTCGGGTCGTGATCGGCGACGGCGGCAGCGTCGTCCTGGGCGCTGCGGACACGTTCCGGGCAGCCGCCGCAGACCAGTTGCAGACCTGGGGAGAGCGCGTCGGCGCAACCGTGGTGCGCAAACACGAAGGCGCGGACCCGGCCAGCGTGGCCTTCGACGCGGTCTCTCAAGGCATCGAGCAGGGGGCCGACACCGTCATCATCGACACCGCGGGACGGTTGCACACCAAGACCGGCCTCATGGACGAGCTGGGCAAAGTCAAACGCGTCGTGGAGAAGAAAGCCCAGGTCGACGAGGTCCTGCTGGTGCTGGACGCCACCACTGGGCAGAACGGCCTGCGGCAGGCGCGCGTGTTCGCCGAGGTCGTCAACGTCACCGGCATCGTGCTGACCAAAATGGACGGCACGGCCAAGGGCGGCATCATCATCCAAGTGCAGCGGGAGCTCGGGGTGCCGGTCAAACTCGTCGGGCTCGGTGAAGGCCCCGACGACCTGGCGCCGTTCGACCCGGAAACCTTCGTCGACGCCATCTTGGAGACCTCCTGAACCACCGCGGCGCGGGGCGACCCGCGCCGCGCCGAACAGCCCCACGGGCACACCGCGGGCAGCCAGCAGACAGCAGACCGGTGGGAGCCGCATCCCGCACGGTCTTTTTCTTTATCCCGTCCCGCTCCCGCCCGTCCCCACCCCACACTGGCCGCAGCCGGCGGAAGCCCGGCAGGGTCCAGCACGTTTCACACGCCTGTAACGCACCGCTTCAGGTCTTCACGTGCGCGCAACAGTCCGCAGCACACCGTGTAACACGCCCGGCGGAAGCTTTCAGGGCAAGGGCGGAACGCGCTTGAGGGCACACCCGAGCGAAAACCCAAGCCCTGGACCCCAACCATCCCCGCGCGCACCATCATGGAGGCAACGTGCTCGATACCGGTACCACTGCCTGGCTGTTAATGAGCGCCGCACTCGTCATGCTCATGACCCCCGGCCTCGCCTTCTTCTACGGGGGCATGGCGCGGGCCAAGAGCGTCCTCAACATGATGCTGATGAGCTTCACCAGCATCGCCATCGTGAGCGTCCTGTGGGTGCTGGTCGGCTACTCGCTGACCTACAGCCCGGGCTACGGCCCGCTCACCCACCTCATCGGCGGTCTCGGTGACTTCGGCTCCAGCGGTTTCGTCAACGCTGTCGACGAGGAGGGCGGCTACCCGCTCCTGGTCGACGTCGGCTTCCAGATGATGTTCGCCATCATCACCGTCGCCCTGATCAGCGGTGCCATCGCCGACCGCGCCAAGTTCGGCGCCTGGCTCCTCTTCGTCCCGCTCTGGTCCCTGTTCGTGTACTTCCCTGTGGCCCGCTGGGTGTGGGGCGGCGGCTGGTTCGACCAGTTGGCTGACTGGTTCGGTGCCAGCGTCGTCGACTTCGCTGGCGGGACCGCGGTGCACATCAACGCGGGTGCTGCCGCGCTCGCCCTCACCTTCGTCCTCGGCCGCCGCAAAGGGTTCGGCTCCGAGTCCATGCGCCCGCACAACCTGCCGTTCGTTCTGCTCGGCGCGGCACTGCTGTGGTTTGGCTGGTTCGGATTCAACGCCGGATCCGCCTACGGCGCCAACGAGACCGCCAGCCTGGCCCTGGTCAACACCCAGGTGTGCACCGCCGCAGCGACCGCCGCGTGGATGCTGGTGGAACGCGTCCGCTACGGCAAGGTGACCGCGCTCGGATTCGCCTCGGGGGCCGTCGCCGGGCTGGTCGCGATCACCCCGGCCGCCGCCAACCTCACTCCTGTCTGGGCAGTGGTGCTGGGCCTGGTCGCCGGAGCGGTCTGCGCCTACGCGATCAGCTGGAAGTTCAAGTTCAAGTACGACGACGCCCTCGACGTGGTGGGCATCCACATGGTCGGCGGCATCATCGGTTCGCTGGCGCTGGGCGTGTTCGCCTCCGCCACCGTGGGGGAGGGCGCACCCGACGGCATCCTCTTCGGCGGCAGCCCGATGTTCCTCCTCGTGCAGTTCATCGCCGTGGCGGCCACGACCCTCTACTCTTTCGCGGTCACGTGGCTCATCGCCAAGGCCATCGACATGGCGATGGGCTTCCGCCTGCCGGAGCACGTGGAGACCAACGGGCTGGACACCGAGCTTCACGCTCAGTCCGCCTACGCCTTCGACGAACTCGACACCGTGGAACTCTCCTCGTCGCTGCCTCCGGGCGAGGAGAAGCCCTCAGCGCAGGTGCGGGTCTAGCGTCCCCAACGGAGAGGACGCAGCCTAAGCCGTAGGCGATGGGGACGGCAGGCCGGTGAGGAAAACCCTCACCGGCCTCGCTGTCGTCTGCGACCATAATTCTTCGGCCGGGACGCGACCGGGGGTCGTCCAACCGCTGCGAGAACCCTGGTGAGGTTGGATAGGCTCAGAACCCGACTCGACGCCGTGCCGGTCGGAACTTAGTCCCCGCGCGTGGTGGACGGGAGGCACACGGCACGATCGCGATCCTCCGGGTTTCTCGGTTCCCGCAGAACCAGAGCAGACCCCGGTACGTCCAAAAACTTCGAGTACACCCCCATCCCCCTTCAGTGAAGGCCAGGAGGCACTATGGCGCGGGCGATTCGCATGCCTTGGCGATCAGTGAGAACGACAATCCCCGTCGCGGGGGTCGCGGTGTTCGCACTCAGCACCACCGGATGTGGGTTGCTCGGCATGGGACCAGGAGAAGGGCCGGAGCCGTCGCCCTCCCCGACTCCGGTGAGCGCGGGGCCGCTCTTCGAAGAGGCGGTGGCCGCGTTAGAAGAAGCCGCCGCGATCCAGATCCAGGGACAGTTCTCCGACCCCGACGACACCAGTGACGTGGTGAGCACTTCGGTGACGGTCACCAACACCGGGGCGGCACTCGGCACTTTCCAGGCCCGTTCGGGCAGTGAAGCCGACTACTTCGAAGCCGACGGCAAGCTCTTCCTCAAAGCCGACTCCGACTACTGGCTGACCCACGACGTGTTCAACCCGGACGGGGACGCCTACCCCGACCACTGGGTGCGGGTCACCCAAGAACAGTTCGGGCTCGACCCGGGAGGCGTGCTGGCACCGCCGAAGCTCGCCGAGAGCCTGCGCGCCCAGGCCCCCAGCGACAACGCCGAAGCCGTCGAGGAGAAGCTGGACGGGGTTGTCGTCTACCGCGTCGACTTGGCGGGCGGCACGGCGTGGATCACCTCGGAAGCCCCGCACACGCTGGTCCGCATGCAGATCGAGGAGCTCGCCCCGGCAGACGGGGAAGGGGTGGCCAGCCGGATCGACGCGAGCTTCGCCGAGGTGGACACCGCCACCGTGGAACAGCTCTACGACGATCTCGTCGCCTACGCCGAAGAGGAGCTGGGATCTGCGCGGGATGCCCGTTTGGAGGTAGCCTGGGCAGAAGAGGAGCTCGGTGGTGACTGCCAGACCGGCGGCGCGTGCACCATGATCGGCAAGGTCAAGGAGATCAGCGGGGCAACCGAGGGCTCCATCCTGGTGCGCATGGACGGCTCCTTCACCAACGACGAGCTGGGAGAGAAGACGTGCAACACGACCGGCAGCCTGAAGGCCGGCGGCACGCTCGAACTCTCGTGCTCGATCGACTACGCGTTGGCGCCGAGCCCGGACCCGGTCACCTACCAGATCGAGTTCAAAGCCAAACTGTCCACCCGTGCACTCTCTGGGGATGCCCGCGAGGAGCTGGTCGCCGCGCTCAAGGAGCAGCGGGAGGCCACCCTGTCCGGTGACGCCGGGGAGGACGCGGACGAGGGGGAGGAAGCCTGACCCGGCACGGCTGGCGCCACTGCAAGGGCTTCTCACACCGTCACCACAGCCGGCGCGGCCCTCGCCCCCCGGCGGGTACCCTGAGGGTCTAACCCGAGAGACGAAGGACAGAGCTCACCCGTGTTCGAGACGCTTTCCGACCGCCTGACCACGGTCTTCTCCTCGCTGCGCGGCAAAGGCCGTCTCTCTGAGGAGGACATCAACACCACCGCACGCGAGATCCGTGTCGCCTTGCTGGAGGCCGACGTCGCGCTGCCCGTCGTGCGCGAGTTCATCGCACGGGTCAAGGAGCGGGCCCGCGGTGCGGAGGTTTCCAAGGCGCTGAACCCGGCCCAGCAGGTCATCAAGATCGTCCACGAGGAGCTCATCGAGGTCCTCGGCGGGGAGACGCGGACGATCCGGTTCGCGAAGACCCCGCCGACGGTCATCATGCTGGCGGGTCTGCAAGGTGCCGGTAAGACGACCTTGGCCGGCAAGCTCGCCAAGTGGCTGGCCGACCAGCGCAACACTCCGCTGCTGGTCGCAGCCGACTTGCAGCGCCCCAACGCGGTCACCCAGCTCCAGGTGCTGGGGGAGCGGGCGAATGTCGCGGTGTACGCGCCTGAACCGGGCAACGGCGTGGGCGACCCGGTCGAGGTGGCCCGTTCGTCGATCGACTATGCGCGGCGCAACAACTACAACGTCGTCATCATCGACACCGCGGGCCGCCTGGGCATCGACGAGGAGATGATGCAGCAGGCCGCCGACATCCGCGACGCGGTCTCCCCGGACGAGATCCTCTTCGTCGTCGACGCGATGATCGGTCAGGACGCGGTGACGACGGCGCAGGCGTTCCTGGAAGGTGTCGGCTACGACGCGGTCGCGCTGACCAAGTTGGACGGCGACGCGCGGGGCGGTGCCGCGCTGTCGATCCGGCACCTCACCGGTCGGCCGATCATGTTCGCGTCCACGGGGGAGAAGCTCGAGGACTTCGACCTTTTCCACCCCGACCGCATGGCGTCGCGCATCCTCGACATGGGTGACGTGCTCACCCTGATCGAGCAGGCGCAGCGGACGTTCGAGGAAGAAGAAGTCGCGAAGATGGCCAGCACGCTGGCCTCGGACGAGGACTTCACTCTGGAAGACTTCCTCGAGCAGATGATGATGATCCGCAAGCTCGGCCCCATCGGCAAACTGCTGCAGATGATGCCGGGGATGGGGCAGATGCGGGAGCAGATCGAGAACATCGACGAGCGCGAGCTGGACCGGGTGGCGGCCATCATCCGGTCGATGACCCCGGAAGAGCGAGCCAACCCCAAGATCATCAACGGCTCCCGCCGCCTGCGGATCGCCAAGGGTTCGGGAACCCAGGTCAGCGACGTCAGCGGCCTGGTCACGCGCTTCTTCGAAGCGCAGAAGATGCTCCGCCAGCTCAAGCAGGGCGGGCTCCCGGGCATGCCCGGGATGCCCGGCTTCCCCGGCATGCCCGGCATGGGGCCCGGCCGGAAGAAGGCGGCCAAGGCAGCGGGGAAGAAGGGCAAGAAGAACAAGCAGCGCAGCGGCAACCCGCTGAAAGCCCGGCAGCAGGAGGCCGAGCGCGCCGCACAGCGCGAACGGAAGCGGGCCGAGGAGCCCGCTCCCCCCACCCTGCCGCCGGGGCTGGGCGCCGGAATGCCCCAGTTGCCTCCCGCGTTCGGGGGCGGGCTTCCGGACCTGTCCGCTCTCAAACCGCCGAAGAAGAAAAAGTAGGACCGAACACCTTGGCTGCCGGAGTGGCAGCGTTGTGCCGCTCCGGGCCGCGGAAACGGCCGCGCCACGGTTTGGGAGCCTGCACAACCCGCGTCCGATTATCTGGCACAATTGGGTGGTGACTAACGGCGTGCGGAGTCAGCCCTCTATCTCACTCCTCACGCCCACGTCCCACCCGACGCGGCACCGCAGCCCCACGCGGTGTGTCGGCCAGGGTGTTTCCGCTTAACCGGGAGAGACCACACCAGTGGCTGTCAAGATCAAGCTCAAGCGTATGGGGAAGGTCCGTACGCCCCAGTACCGGATCGTCGTGGCCGACGCGCGTGCCAAGCGTGACGGGAAGGCGATCGAGGAGATCGGCAAGTACCACCCGAAAGAGGAGCCGAGCCTCATCGAGGTGAACTCCGAGCGGGTGCAGTACTGGTTGTCCGTGGGGGCTCAGCCCACCGACCCGGTGCGGCACATCCTCAAGCTCACCGGTGACTGGCAGAAGTTCAAAGGGCTGCCCGCACCGACCAAGCCGCTCAAGGTCGCCGAGCCCAAGGACAAGGAGGCTCAGGAGGCCGCCTTCCAGGCTGTGCTGAAGGAGCTCGTCCTGCCGGGCAGCGAGAACAAGGGCGGAAAGTCCAAGAAGGCCGAGGAGAAGTCGGCCGAGAAGACCGCGGAGAAGTCCGAGGGCGAGGCCTGACGTGCTGGAAGAGGCGCTTGAGCACCTCGTCAAGGGGATCGTAGAGAATCCCGACGACGTTCACGTGCGGTCCCGCAGGATTCGTAAGGGCAAGGTACTCGAAGTCCGGGTCCACCCTGACGATCTCGGGAAGGTCATTGGTCGCAACGGCCGTACCGCCAAGTCGCTGCGGACCGTTATTGGTTCTCTGGCAGGCAACCGGTACGTCCGGGTCGACCTGCTCGACCTGAACGAGGTGCACTGACTCGCGCCCACGACGCCGGAACGAGCGGCGTCCCCATACTTGTGATGCGAGCGCGAGGACAGGGGACTGCTCTGTCCGCGCGCTCGCTTTGCCGTCTGTTCCTCCACTGGCGTGTTCTGCGGCATCGGCTGTGACGCGCAACCACACGTTGCCCGGGAGACAAGAGAGTGCGTCTCGTCGTTGGACGAATCGGCCGCCCGCACGGGGTCAAAGGCGAAGTGACCGTTGAGGTGCGGACCGACTCACCCGAGGAACGCTTCGTGGTGGGCAAGGCACTGGAGACCGACCCCGCTGACGTCGGACCGTTGACGATCACCGCGCAGCGGTGGCACAAGGACCGGCTGCTGGTGCGTTTCGAGGAAGTTCCCGACCGCACCGCGGCTGAACAGTTGCGCGGCGTCTTCCTGGTCGTGGACTCTGCCGAGCTGCCCCCGTTGGACGACCCCGACGAGTTCCACGACCACGAGCTCATCGGCTTGCGGGTGGAGACGGTCGACGGCGAAGCGGTCGGAGAAGTCGTGGACGTCCTGCACCACGCCCAGGACATGCTGGTGGTCAGCGGGGAGAAAGGCTCGGAGGTCCTCGTGCCGTTCGTCCGCGAGCTGGTCCCCGACGTCGACACCGCGGCAGGCCGTGTCGTCATCGACCCGCCCCCCGGCCTGCTGGAACTCGGTCGCTGACCGTGCCCTGCGGGCCTTCCGCCGGGGAGCGTTGCTGTCTGCTGCCCGGGGAGCAGTGTCGGGACGCAGAGCCCGGCCGGGGGCGAGAGAGATTAGGATGCGGGCCTGGTCCGCGTGTGCTGCCGCAGCGCGCTACCGGATCGGCCCGGGAGCCGGAAAGGCCGCCCTGAGCCTATGCGCATCGATATCATCACGATCTTCCCCGACTACTTCACCCCGCTCGACCTGTCCCTGATCGGCAAGGCACGCCGTTCCGGGCTGATCGACGTGCGCCTCCACGACCTGCGGCGGTGGACCTACGACCGGCACCACACCGTGGACGACACCCCGTACGGGGGCGGGCCCGGCATGGTGATGAAACCGGAGCCGTGGGGGGAGGCGCTGGATGAGATCACCGCTGACGCGGACGCGGGGACTCCCCGGCTGATCCTGCCGACGCCGAGCGGACTGCCTTTCACCCAGCAGGACGCGGTCCGGTTGGCGAAGGAGCCTTGGCTGATTTTCGCGTGCGGGCGCTACGAGGGTATTGACGCGCGGGTGGCGGTGGATGCGGCCCAGCGCATGCCGGTCGAGGAGCTCAGCATCGGCGACTATGTGCTCAACGGGGGCGAGGTCGCGACGCTGGTGATCGTGGAGGCGATCTCTCGGCTGCTGCCCGGCGTCCTCGGCAATGTGGAGTCCATCACGCAGGACTCGTTCGCGCCGGGGACGATGGACAATCTGGTAGAGGGACCGGTCTACACTAAGCCTCCGGTCTGGCGCGGCCACGAGGTGCCGCCGATATTGCTGTCCGGGCACCACGCGGCGATCGACCGCTGGCGGCGCGACGAGGCCCTGCGCAAGACCGCCCGCAACCGTCCCGACCTGATCAGGCGCCTGGACCCGGAGAGCCTTGACAAGCGGGACCGCGAGGTCCTTGCAGAGGTGGGGTTACAGGAGACCTCGGAACCTGTGGCAGACTAGGAAGGGTTGTCCCTGACAGCCGATCTGTGTCGGCGTTCCGTGAGCCCTAGGGTTTCCTCACAGGGATCGGGCTCGGGTAGCAGGGGCGACATTTCCACCCAGCAATCCGCCCGCGCGAGCGCAACCCGTCGGCGCGGCGCGCTGTCGATGAGGAACCGCTGAGATGCACACCGCCATTCAGGAGCTTGAGAAAGCCCAGTTGCGCTCCGACGTGCCCGACTTCCGTCCGGGCGACACGCTGAACGTCCACGTTCGGGTCACTGAGGGCAACCGGACTCGGATCCAGGTCTTCAAGGGTGTGGTGATCCGGCGGCAGGGGTCGGGGATCCGCGAGACCTTTACCGTCCGCAAGATCAGCTACGCCGTGGGCGTGGAGCGGACGTTCCCGGTGCACAGCCCGGTGATTGAGAAGATCGAGGTTGTCTCCCGCGGCCGGGTCCGCCGTGCCAAGCTCTACTACCTGCGCAACCTGCGCGGTAAGGCCGCCCGGATCCGCGAGCGCCGCTAGTCGGTCCGTGCGGTGCCGCGACAGCGGCGGGGTGGTGCCCGCGAGTCACGGCATCGCTAGCGGCGGAAGTCGTTGCGCTCGGCTAGGCTTCAGATTCGATGAGCAACGACGAACGGTCTGGCCCAGCCAGGAACGACGACACAAACGACGCTGTCGGCCGTCCCGCTGCAGGTGATCCGGTCGACACCCCGGGCTCCCCCGTGCCTGCGCACGGGGGAGCCGACGTGCTTTCCGAAAGGGCAGCCGCAGGGCGCGACGACACCGCAAAGAATTCGGATGACACCATGAACGCGAAAAAGAAGGGCGAAGAGAACCAGGGATCCTTCTGGAAGGAACTCCCCATCTTGATCGTGATCGCCCTAGTGTTGGCGTTCGTCATCCAAAGGTGGGTAGTCCAGCCCTTCCACATCCCGTCCCGGTCGATGGAAGAGACGCTCATGGTGGGCGACCGGGTGCTGGTGAACAAGCTGGTCTACCAGTTCCGCGACATCGAGCGCGGCGACGTCATTGTCTTCAACGGCGGTGGAAGCTGGGACGAGGGCAGCGACGTTGTCGTTCCTTCAGGCGGCAACCCGATTTCGCGGTTCTTCACCTGGGTCGGCCAGCAGATGGGGGCCGCTCCCACCGGCAAGGACTACATCAAACGGGTGATCGGTCTGCCCGGCGACACCGTGGAATGCTGCGATGAGCAGAACCGGCTCATGGTCAACGGGGTGCCGCTGGACGAGGACTACCTCTACCCGGACAGTCTCGCTACGCACCAGGAGTTCGGCCCGGTCACGGTTCCGGAAGGCCACCTGTGGGTGATGGGCGACCACCGCGCCATCTCCTACGACTCCCGTATGCACCAGAGCGACAACGGGGGCGGCAGCATCCCCGAGGAGTCGGTGGTCGGCCACGCGTTCGTCATCGTCTGGCCGCCGGAGAACATCGGGCTGCTTTCGTCGCCGGACACGTTCGCTGAGCTCAACGAGAACAGCAAAGTCGCAGACCAGGCTGCAGCAGCGCTCCCCTTGGCACTGGGGCTCGCCGGTGCAGTCCCCGTGCACCTGCTGGGACGGGGTGTGATCCGCAGGTGGCGGAGCGGCGGAGCAGACGGGCATTGCCAGAACTAGCTGCGGGTAGTTGACATGTGCCTCACTATGGTGCTGTGGGTGTATTTCCGTTCACCGCAGTGATGAGGCATATGCGTCCCGCGGCGTGACCGATAAGGGGGTCGGGTCACCGTACCGGAACGGCACAACGAAAGCGAGCTGTGTGATGAGTTCTGAGGACCTGGAAAAATACGAAGCCGAGATGGAGCTCCAGCTCTACCGCGAGTACCGGGACGTCGTCGGACTGTTCAGCTACGTGGTGGAGACTGAGCGCCGCTTCTACCTGACCAACCACGTGGACCTGCAGCCGCGTTCCGCCGAGAACGGCGAAATGTACTTTGAGGTCACCATGCGGGACGCCTGGGTTTGGGACATGTATCGGCCGGCCAGGTTCGTCAAGAACGTCCGGGTGGTGACCTTCAAGGACGTCAACATCGAAGAGATCACCAAGACCGACTTGGAGATCCCGCCGCACCATCCCGGGGACTGAGCTGGCGTTCGCGGTTGCCACCCCTCTCCCGCGAAACCGTGGACATGACCGCCGTCGTGCGGCCTCCTGGGCAGGCAGCAAGGACGCATCACCTCGGAATTGCTCCGATGATGGGAAGACCCCCTCACCAGGTCGGGAACGGCGACACCCCGTGAGGACCTGCAGCGGGGCTGTGCGGCGCACGGCACGCCTACCCCGCCTGGTCACTGGTACGTGACGGTTGTCCACAGCTGAAGAAAGCTCACGCTACGCCCCGTGCTCGTCCACCACCGTAGCTGGGGGAGGTGGTGCGGGTGCGCACACGAGCACGGTTGGCGGACCAACGCCGTACATTGGGCCAGCGCGGCGAGGAGCTTGCCGCGCGCTATCTGACCCGGCACGGGATGCGCGTCCTCCAGCGCAACTGGCGGTGCCGTGACGGCGAGATCGACATTCTCGCCCGCCAGGACCGCACTCTCGTGGTGGTGGAAGTGAAGACCCGGGCGGGGAGACGCTTCGGTACCCCGCTCGAAGCAGTGGACGAGACGAAACGCGCCCGGCTGCGCGCTCTGGGATACCGCTGGGCGCGGGACCACGGCTGCTCCGCCCGGATCCGGGTGGACGTGGTGGGGATCCTCGTACTCCCCGGCAACCAGTGGTTCCTCCGCCACCAGCGGGGGGTGGCGTAGCGATGGCGCTCGCCCGCACCCGTTCTGTAGCCCTGCTCGGGGTGGAAGGCTACGGCATCGACGTTGAAGCCCACATTGGGACCGGCAAACCCGGGCTGACACTCGTGGGCCTGCCGGATGCCGCGCTACGGGAGGCCCGCGACCGGATCAGGGCCGCGATCGTCAACAGCGGCGAGCACTGGCCGGAAACCCACATCACGGTCAGCCTGTCCCCCGCCAGCCTGCCGAAACGCGGCAGCGGCTTCGATTTGAGCATCGCGGTGGCGATCCTCGCGGCCAGCGGCGTCGTCCCCGCAGCAAAGGTCCAAAAGACCGTGTTCCTGGCGGAGTTGAGCCTGGACGGGCGGACCCGCCCTATCCACGGGATCCTCCCCATGGTGCTGGCCGAGACCGTGCACGGCTGCCGCACGTTCGTGGTGGCGCGGGCCAACGCAGCGGAGGCCCGGCTAGTAGGTGAAGCCGACGTCCACGCCCTGGGGTCGCTCGCCGAAGTCGTCCAGTGGCTCCGAGGCGAACCCGTCGAGGCCACCGAGCCAGCCGACACCGAGGAGCAGGCCAGTGCCCTACCAGAGTCCCGGGAGGGCACGGCCGGGCCGCGCCCCGACCTCGCCGACGTGCTAGGCCAGCCCGTGGCCCGCAAAGCAGCGGAGATCGCCGCGGCCGGGGGACACAACCTTTTCCTGCTGGGGCCGCCGGGCAGCGGCAAAAGCCTGCTCGCGGAACGCATTCCCACGATCATGCCCCGTTTGGAACGCGAGGAGGCGCTCGAAGTCACCGCGATCCACTCGGTAGCGGGCAGCCTGCCCCCGGACAAGCCGCTGATCACCCGGCCGCCGTTCTGCGCCCCGCACCACACGGCGACCCGCGCCGCCATCATCGGCGGCGGCAGCAGCATGCTGCGGCCGGGCGCGGTGAGCCTCGCCCATCGTGGACTGCTGTTCTTGGACGAGGCCCCCGAATTCGCCCGGGGAGTGTTGGACTGCCTGCGCCAGCCGTTGGAGAACGGGGAGGTGACGGTGGCGCGCGCCGCCGCCACCGCCCGGTTTCCCGCCCGTTTTCTGCTGGTCATGGCGGCGAATCCGTGCCCGTGCGGCACGTCGGGCCCCCGGTGCGTGTGCCCGTCGGCGGCCCGTCGCCGCTATCTCGGCCGCCTGTCGGGGCCGCTGCTGGACCGGGTCGATCTCAAAGTGGAGCTGCACCCGGTGTCCCGCGCCGAGCTGCTCGCCGACCAGGCGTTCGTGGAGTCTTCCGCCATGGTTGCCGAGCGGGTCGCCCAAGCCCGGGAGCGGGCAGCGTCCCGCCTGCAGGGAACCCCGTGGTCGTGCAACGCGGTAGTGCCGGGGACGGAACTGCGCCGCCGCTTCCCGCCGCAGCCGGAAGCGCTGCGCGTGCTCGGCGAAGCCATGGACCGGGGCACGTTGAGCGCCCGCGGCGCCGACCGGGTCCTCAAACTGGCGTGGACGATCGCCGACCTGGCAGACAAAGACCGGCCCACTGCCGAAGAGGTCGGGTATGCGCTCGCCTTGTGGACGGGGAGCGCCCAGTGACCCCGGCGGAACAGCCGCAAGCAGCATGCTCGGCGGGGGAGGCGGCAGCCCGGGCCGGGTGGAGCGCAGTCGCTGAACCGGGGGATCCGGTGCTTGACGCGCTGCTGCGCACGTATTCTGCCGCACAGGCATGGGAGGCGGTGCGTGCAGGAACACCGCTCCCGCTGCCCGGCACGGCGGTGAGCACGACGGCCTACCGCCGATGGGAACGGTGGCAGGCCTGCGCCCGTGACACCGACGTCGATGGGATGCTCACCCGCGCCGGGGAGCTCGGTATCCGCCTGGTCGTGCCGGGGGATCCCGAGTGGCCGAGCCAGCTCGACTTGCTCGCGGAACGCCGCCCGTACGCGCTGTGGGTTCGCGGTACGCACGACTTGCGGAACGCGTGCCTGCGCTCGGTGTCCATCGTAGGGTCGCGGGCCGCGTCCGCCTACGGGCTCCACGTGGCGGTGGAGATGGCTGCGACACTGGCCCACCACGGCTGGTGTGTGGTGTCGGGCGGAGCGTACGGCATTGACGGGGCAGCCCACCGGGGCGCGCTGAGCGGGGACGCGGCCACGGTGGCTGTCTTAGCGTGCGGGGTGGACCTGGCCTATCCGAAAGGGCACGAGCAGCTTTTCGCGGAGGTCGTCAACCACGGGGTGGTGGTGAGCGAGTATCCCCCGGGTACTGCGCCGACCCGTCACGCTTTCCTGGTGCGTAACCGGCTGATTGCCGCGCTCACCCCGGGAACGGTGGTGGTCGAGGCCGGGCAGCGCAGCGGGGCGATGAACACGGCCGCGCACGCCCAGGAGCTGGGCCGCACGCTGATGGCGGTGCCCGGACCGGTCACTTCGGCGCTGTCAGCGGGATGCCACCGCCTGCTCCGCGACTACCAGGCGGTGTGCGTGACCGGTGCCCGCGACGTCATGGAACAGCTCAGTCCGCTGGGCGCAGCGGAGGGCGACAGCAGCGGGGGAGTCCAGGTGAGTGCCGACCTGCTTGACGACACTGCACAACGCGTGCTGGGCGCGTTGCCGGAGCGGGGCAGCGCGGGCGTGGCGCGGATCGCGGCAGCCAGCGGGCTGGGCCCGGACGCGGCGCTGCGGCAGCTCGGCCTGCTCGCCGCCGCGGGGCATGTGGAACGTACCCCCACAGGGTGGCGGCGACGAATCCCCGGTGCACGTCGGCCCCGCGGATAGCGCACCGGGGCAGCCAGGAATCTCCGCGTACCTTTCTCCCCCTGGTGCTGCTCTCCTGTTGTTCCGCCATTCCGCAGCGGCCTGTCTTCGGGTTATTTCCTCAGCGGGAGGGGAGCCGGGTGAGTAAAAGCCGGGAAAGGTGAGGATATGCGCTCGGCATGCAGGTATTCTCTGGAGCTTTTGTTCTGCCCTATGGCAAAATTTCAGTCATGTCGTGGAAGCAGATCAGAAAACGCCAAGAGACCGAACGTCTCGGGCCGCTCAGACTCTACCGGGATGACCTGGAAGCTATCGCTAAGACATTGGATGAATTCGGTGACTTGGAGATCACCGTCAACGGAGAAGTGCGGTGCAGCGATCCCGGGGGATTCGCTGAACTCGGCAACCAGCTCCCCGAACGGCTCGAGAGCGTGGTGATGGAGGCCGCTGCAGGTGAGGCCATGGTCAGAGTCGAGCTGGGCCAAGGGGCAAAGATAGAGGTCATCGAGCCTGGGCTGGCAGCTCGAGGGGCGCAGGCAAGGATCAAGGAGATCTGCGCTCCTCGTGTTGTCCGGCGCGGGTGGAGGATTTTCCTCTATTTCTTGCTCTTCGTGGTATTCGCCTTGTTGAGTCCTCTGCTTAAAGAGCAGCTAAGCTCTTCTCAGTGGACCGTGCTGTTTTCTGTTGTTCTCGCTATTTTTGCGTTTTTCTCTCTGGCTGATATAGCCATCATGGAGAAGAACAAGCTTGAGGACGTCATCCTCAATGTGCCCAGATCGGAACGCCCTCCCTTCATAGAGCGGCTTTTCGCTGACCGCGGCGTGTCTGCTTTCTGGACGCTGGTCGGCGGGGTGATCGGCTACCTCGCCAATCAGATTCCGGGATGGGGATAGGGCACGCGACGGGTGTTCTTTCCCACGGCAGAATTCCCTCGCCTGACCGCGGCTGCTGTGCCGCGCACGTTGGCTTTCCACTGGCCCAGCCTGCGCAGCCACGGGCGGTTCTCCGGCTTTGCTGCCGCACCCTCTCCACGGTCGAGGCTTACTCCACCACCGAAGAACAGGCGCCCTGCTGACGGAATCCCCGGTTGGCGCCGTCCTCGTGGGTAGGGTGCTGAGCGTGAGCAGGTATTCCAGTCCCGTCCGGCTCGCCGAAGGACCGCTGATTTTCGTCTCCGGGCAGGTGCCCGAGGCTGCGGACGGCAGTGTGGCCGAAGGCGATGCGATCGCGCAGACCCGGCAAGTCTTCGCGAACCTCAAAGCCGCCTTGGCCCCGTACGGCGCGGACCTGCGCCACGTCGTCAAACTCACCTACTATCTGCGCCACATCGCCGACTTGCCCGCGCTGCACCTCGTTTTAGACGAAGAACTGGTCTACGAACCCCGCCCCGCGGGAACCCTGGTGGAGAGCAGCGGACTGGTGGATCCCCGCTACCTGGTGGAAATCGACGCGGTGGCGGTCCAACCGGCCCCGTCCACGGACACCGCGTCCTAACGCCCCTGGCCGCGCAACAGACCGGCGAAGACCCGGTTTCCTCCCGCAGTGCAGCCGGAAAGCTGGTGGTGATGACCGACTCTCCCACGACAGCGGACACCGCGCGCATCCTCGCCGAATTCGACCGGCATCTGCGCGTGGAACGCGGCTGTTCGCCACACACGGTGCGCGCCTATCTCACCGACGTGCGCAGCCTGCTGGACTATCTCGCGGACACGGGCGCAGGCGGCCTGGAGGACCTCGATCTGGCAACGCTCCGCGGCTGGCTAGGGACACTCCACGACGCGGGGGCGAGCCGGGCCACGATGGCGCGGCGCACCGCCGCGGCACGGGTCTTCACCGCCTACCTGCACCGCAGTGGACGGCTCGCCACCGACCCAGGGCTGCGGCTGGCCACGCCGCGGCGGCACCGCCGCCTGCCCGCCGTCCTCGACGAGGACCAAGCCGCCCGCGTGTGCGCAGCCGCCCGTGACGGGGAGGAATCACCGCTCGTGCTGCGCCGCAGCGCCGTGGTGGAAGTCCTCTACAGCACTGCGATCCGGGTTGCGGAACTGTGCGGGCTGGACCTTGACGACGTGGACTGGGAACGGCACACCCTGCGGGTGCTCGGCAAAGGCGGCCGGGAACGAGTGGTGCCCATCGGGGTTCCCGCGCTCGACGCTGTCGACCGGTGGCTGCGGGACGGCCGCCCCCAGTGGGCGACCGCGCACAGCGGTCGCGCCCTTTTTCTGGGGGCCCGCGGCGGCAGGCTGGGGGAGCGCACCGCCCGCCGCGACGTCTACGCCGCCACCGCGGCGGTGGCGCGCACCGGTCCGCACGGGCTGCGGCACAGCGCCGCCACCCATCTGCTCAACGGGGGTGCTGACCTGCGCAGCGTGCAGGAGATCCTCGGCCATGCGTCGCTGGCGAGCACCCAGATCTACACGCACGTCTCTATCGGGCGGCTGGCCAGCGTCTACCAGCAGGCCCATCCGCGGGCGTGATAGGTCGCCGGTGAGGGGGAGCAGCCGCACAGCCGCTTCCCCGAGCAGGGAGAGCGGGTCCATGTAGTCGCGGCCGAGCAGCAGCCCCCAGTGCAGGCAGGGCCGCGGAGCGCAGTGGCGGGGATGCTCGGCCAGGTGTCCGATCGGCTGCCCGGCGTGGACTTCCTCACCTTTGCGGACGAGTGGCGCCACCGGAAGATACGTGGTGCGCAGCGTGCCGTGGACGACGGTCACTACCGGGACCCCGCCCACGGTTCCGGCGAAACCCACCCGGCCCGCTCCCGCGGCGAGCACGGGATCCCCCGGCTCCGCGGCGAGGTCGACCCCGCGGTGGCCAGCAAGCCAGCGCTGCGCGGGCGGGTCGAAGGCTCGCAGCACTACGGGGGTGCCGGACAGCGGCCACGTCCACGGGCCGGTGTCGGCCGCGGCATGGCGAGCCGGGACGGCTGCGACCGCTAGAGGCAGCAGAACAGTGGGCACGAGCACGCGGAGCAGTACAGACATGGCTCCAGCGTGGGGGATCGTTTCGGGACGGCGAGCAGTGGACTGCGCGCCTGTGGACAGACGCGGAGGCGCGCCATGCAGCAACGCGCCCGGCCCGACGGAGGGCTAGAATCCGTTAAGTGGCCCGTTCACGGGCCGCCTATCACGCACGTCCTTTAACCTCCCCTAGGTGGAGGGATCGGACTTACGGTCCGTGTCCTACCTCAGGGTGGCGCGGCGGTCCGGTCGGGGCGTCAGGAGTAACCGGAGGCGGACGGCATGTCCGCCGCACAAGAAAGGGCCGAAGCTCATGGCCACAGTGGTGACCATTCGCCAGTTGCTGGAGAGCGGCGTTCACTTCGGGCACCAGACCCGGCGCTGGAACCCGAAGATGAAGCGCTTCATCTTCACTGAGCGCAACGGCATCTACATCATCGACCTGCAGAAGTCGCTGTCCTACATCGACCGCGCCTACGAGTTTGTCAAGGAGACGGTCGCGCACGGCGGCACCATCCTGTTCGTCGGTACCAAGAAGCAGGCTCAGGAAGCCATCTACGAGCAGGCGCGCCGCGTCGGCATGCCGTATGTGAACCAGCGCTGGCTGGGCGGCATGCTCACCAACTTCTCCACCGTGCACAAGCGCCTGCAGCGCCTCAAGGAGCTGGAGGAGATCGACTTCGACGACGTCGCTTCCTCCGGCCTGACGAAGAAGGAGCTCCTCGGGCTGCGCCGGGAGAAGGAGAAGCTGGAGCGCACCCTGGGCGGTATCCGCGACATGAACCGCGTGCCGAGCGCGGTGTGGATCGTGGACACCAAGAAGGAGCACATCGCGATCAGCGAGGCCCGCAAGCTCAACATCCCGGTGGTGGCGATCCTCGACACCAACTGCGACCCGGACGAGGTCGACTACCCGATTCCGGGCAACGACGACGCGATCCGCAGCGTCAGCCTGCTGACCCGCGTGGTCGCGGACGCTGTCGCCGAGGGTCTGATGATCCGCTCCGGCGGTGCCCCGGGTTCGGAGAAGGGCGCTGGGGAGCCGCTGGCCGAGTGGGAACGCGAGCTCCTGGAAGGCAAGACCGAGGCTGCGGGCGAGGAAGCGACTCCCGCCGCTGAGGCTCCGGCTAAGGAAGAGAAGGCCCAGGCCCCGGAGGAAAAAAAAGAAGCCGGGAGCGGCGAGGAAGCCTAGGATCCTCCACAGTCCTTTCCCGATCCACACCTAGCGGATAGAGAAACGAAGCTATGGCGAACTACACCGCCGCCGATGTGAAGAGGCTGCGCGAGCTGACCGGCGCTGGCATGATGGCCTGCAAGAAGGCCCTGGAGGAGTCCGGCGGCGACTTCGACAAGGCGATCGAGGCCCTGCGGATCAAGGGCGCCAAGGACGTCGGCAAGCGCGCCGAGCGTACTGCGGCCAACGGTCTGATCGCGCTGGCCCAGGACGGCGACACCTCCGCCGTGCTGCTGGAGCTGAACTGCGAGACCGACTTTGTCGCGAAGAACGACAAGTTCCAGGAACTCGCCGCCGAGCTGGCCGGGTTCGTGGCGCGCACCAGCCCGAGCGACGTGCCGTCGCTGCTCAGCGCCGACTACGCCGACGGCAAGACGGTCTCCCAGGTGATCGAGGAGCTCAGCGCGGTCATCGGGGAGAAGATCGAGCTCCGGCGCTTTGCCAAGGTCGAGGGCGCCTACGTGGCCAGCTACATGCACAAGTCCGACCCTGACCTGCCGCCCACGCTCGGTGTGCTGGTCGAGCTGGACAAGCCGAACGCCGAGGTCGCCAAGGACCTGGCGCAGCAGATCGCCGCGCTGGCGCCGAAGTACATCAGCCGGGACGACGTGCCGGCCGACGTCGTCGAGAACGAGCGCCGTATCGCCGAGGCCACCGCGCGCGAGGAGGGCAAGCCGGAGCAGGCACTGCCCAAGATCGTGGAGGGCCGGCTCAACGGCTTCTTCAAGGACGCGACGCTGCTCGGTCAGCCGTTCGTCAAGGACAACAAGAAGACAATCCAGCAGGTTGTCGACGAAGCGGGCGTAACCGTGCGCCGCTTTGTCCGCTTCAAGGTCGGTCAGGCCTAAAGCTTCTGCGATGATGGAGGTGCCGGGATGAATTTCTCCGGCACCTCCATCAAATCTGGACGGTGTGTGAGCCTCCTGGAAACCCAGCGGGTTCGCGCAGCACAACCACCGGGGAACCAGAAGGGGGCCGATCTCCGTGCCGGACAACGAGGGACAGCACAGTGTGGCCAGGCGCGACGGTGGATGGAAGCGCGTGGTGCTCAAGCTGTCGGGGGAGGCGTTCGCAGGCGAAGAACAACTGGGCATCTCTCCCAAGGTTGTCGGCTATATCGCCCAAGCGATCGCTGAAGCTGTCGCCAAGGGCATTCAGGTAGCTGTCGTCATCGGCGGCGGCAACATGTTCCGAGGTGCCGAACTGTCCCAGGGCGGTATGGAACGCAGCCGTGCCGACTACATGGGCATGCTGGGCACCGTGATCAACTGTCTCGCGCTCCAGGACTTCTTGGAGCGGCTGGGGATTGAGACTCGGGTCCAGACCGCGATCCACATGAGCCAGGTCGCCGAGGCTTACATCCCGCGTCGCGCGATCCGACACTTGGAGAAGGGCCGCGTCGTTATTTTCGGGGCGGGACTTGGAGCGCCCTTCTTCTCCACTGACACCGCCGCCGCACAGCGGGCGTTGGAGATTGGCGCGCAGGCCGTGCTCAAGGGCACCCAGGTCGACGGCGTCTACGACTCTGATCCGCGCAAGAACCCTGCGGCGGTCCGATTCGACCGTCTTGACTACAACGAAGTGCTCACCCGCGGATTGAAGGTCATGGATGCCACAGCGGTGAGTCTCTGCATGGACAACGGTCTGCCGATCGTGGTCTTTGACCTCATGGGCAAGGGCAATATCCTCCGCGCGGTGCAGGGGGAGAAGATCGGCACGATCGTGTGTCCCCCGGATGTCTGACAGGTCTGCCCAGTCCTCGTATTACTCCGGCAAAGCGACACACGGGAGTCCCGAAATGATCGAAGAAACACTCCTCGAAGCAGAGGAGAAAATGGAGAAGGCCGTCCTCGTCACCAAGGAAGACTTCGCCTCGATCCGTACCGGGCGTCCCAGCCCAGCCACGTTCAGCCGGATCACCGTGGAGTACTACGGGGCGATGACCCCGGTCAACCAGTTGGCGTCGTTCCAGGTGCCCGAGCCGCGCATGGTGATCATCTCCCCGTACGACAAAGCGGCGATGCCTGCGATCGAGAAGGCGATCCGGGAAAGCGACCTGGGGGTGAACCCCAGCAACGACGGCAACATCATCCGGGTGGTCTTCCCGGAGCTGTCGGAGGAGCGCCGCAAAGAGTACGTCAAGGTCGCGCGGAACAAGGCTGAGGACGGCAGGACGTCGGTCCGGAACGTGCGCAGGCAGGCCAAGGACGCCATCGACAAGGCGGTCAAGGCCGGCGAGATCGGCGAGGACGAGGGGCACCGCGCCCAGAAGGAGCTGGACGCGCTCACCCAGAAGTACGTCGGCGAGATCGACGAACTGTTGAAGCACAAGGAATCAGAGCTGCTCGAGGTCTGATCCTTGTCCGATTCTGATTCCTTCGAGGGTGCGATGCCGGCGCGGGGCGACTCCCAGGCGCTTCCGTCCCAGGAGGCCGGGACGGGAACGGACCACGCTGCTGACTCCCCGAAGCGTTTCACCCTGCACAAGCCCGGTGGCAAGCCCGTGCGCACCGGACGCAACCTGCCCGTAGCGATCGCGAGCGGGTTGGCGTTGGGCGCGCTCGCTTACGTCACGATCGTGCCGTACCCGCCCCTGTTCGTGATCGTCACCTCGCTCGCGGTGGTGCTGGGGGTGCGGGAGCTGCGGCGGGCGTTCGCTTCGCGGGGCGTGCACCTGGCCGTGGTCCCCCTCCTCGCCGGGGGCGTGGCCATGCAGGTGGCGGCGTTCTTCGGCGGGCCGCTGTGGCTGGTGGGAACGCTGGCAGTGGCAGCGATCCTCAGCCTGGTGTGGCGGCTGCGCGGCGGGGCTGAAGGGTATGTCCAGGATTCCACGGCAACCCTGTTCACACTGGTGTACCTCCCGCTGCTGCTGGGCACGTGGCTGCTGCTGCTCGCCCAGCCGGAAGGCCATCTGCGGATCATCGCGTTCATCGTGGTGACGATCAGCAGCGACATCGGCGGCTATTTCGCGGGCATCCTGTTCGGCCGCCACAAGATGGCACCGGTGATCAGCCCCAACAAGACATGGGAGGGGTTTGCCGGGTCCGTGCTGAGCTGCATGGTCGCCGGAGTGCTCACGGTCTCTCTCATGCTGGACGGCCCGTTGTGGGTCGGGGCGGTGCTCGGGGTTGCGGTGGTGCTTGCCGCAACCGTGGGCGATCTGATCGAGTCGCTGATCAAACGCGACTTCGGCCTCAAAGACATGGGGTCTTTCATGCCAGGTCACGGCGGTGTGCTGGACCGGGTCGATTCGCTGCTGATCGCGGGGCCGGTGGCCTGGATTGTGCTGAGTCTGCTCGTTCCGGTCACGGGCTGACCGTAGAGTTTTGGGGCCGCGGCGTCTCTTGTCGCGGCCCCGCGCATGGAGGCGGGCGCAAGCCCGCTTGTCACGTTTCCGGGGGAAGTTCGTCGAGGAGGCGCTGCCCGCAGATCCGGCAGCGCAGGGCGTGCTTGGGGTTGGGGGCCCGGCATGCGCTGCAGGACACGGTGCCGAGGCCTTCGTCGATAGCGCGGGCCACCGTGCCCAAAGGTTCGTCGGCGAGTGCTGCGTGGGCCGCGCAGAGCCCTTCGCAGAACGGGACGACCTGGTCGGGGGTGAGGGTGAGGGTGCGTCCCGCCCGAGTGGTGATCCGGTAGACGTCGCGTCCTTGATCCTCGTGGAAGGTCAGCAGCCCCTCCTGTTGGGCGAGCCGGAGCAGAGTGCTGAGGTAGGCGTGTGTGCCGCGTTCGAGCAAGGGAAACACCCGATCTTCCTTCCGTCCACGTAGGTCAGGCAGAGACCAGGCTAGACCGCGAGGTCAGCCGAGGATCCAGCTACGTCCCTCCGCGGCGAGTTTGGCGATGAGGGTTTCCGCGTCGTGTTCTTTAGCGAACAGGTGCTCGGGGCGGGTGATGGGGATGACCCAGAGCCAGTTCACCGGATCGCCGTGGAAGGTCAGTCCGGACAGGTCGGGCGGGGGCGGTCCGGCGAGGACACCGGGGTCGGAGACGAGCAGGACCGCGGTGTGGTTGCCGCGGAGCGGGGAGTCTTCGCCGTTGTCCAGCCATTTGACGCTGTGGCCGGGGCCGAACCAGGTGACGGCCCGCCAGGGGAACGTGCCCAGCCAGCGGAAGATCCGCGCCGCCAAGTGGGCGGGGGCCGTGGTGGCGAGGGCGAGTTCGATCCGCGCATAAGCGGACGTGTCCGCCATGTAGCGGTCGAGGGTGGGCATGCGCTGGCCGCACATGCCGACGGTGCTGAGGATCGTGTACGGCCTGGTCGGGGTGGGGGGCCGTTCGGAGACGCGGATGAGCGGGTCGTAGCCGTCGGAGACGTCCCAGTAGTGTCCGGCGGGGCCGAGCGTGCGGAGGTGGTTGAACACGGAACGCTGCACGCTGCGCCAGGCCCCGGGGGCGCACCGCCACGACCAGTATGCTTCGGCGTGGACGACGCGGGGCCACAGTTGGGCGGCGACGTCGTCGAGCGCCCACGCGTAGGCGCTGCGGCCGATCGCGTCACGCGAGTAGCCGGGCAGGCCGCGGTCGGCTTCGGCCCAGCCGGGGATGACGGCGAGCAGCCCTTCCTCGTCGAGCAGGGCTACGCCGTCGCCTTCTTCGAACCACACGGCCCGCAGGGTGGCGGGGTCGAACGGGGCGCGGCCCTGGGGGTGCTTGGTGTGGGCGGCGGGCATCAGCGGGGCTCGGCCTTCGTAGAGTCCCGAGGCGTCACTGGTTTCCGGGGCGATTTCGTGGTTGGCCAGCCACACGGGGACCCGTACTTGGCCGCGCGGGTCTAGGAGATAGGCAGCGGTGGTGCGGGTGTCGTACTCGACGATGACCCGGCGACTGCGGTAGGGACTGGTCTCGTCGAGGAGAACCTGGGTCGGGGCCACACACTCCTCCTCGTCTCTTGTTCACCGCGCGCGGGCCTCCCCGCGCCGCATAGTATGGACGACAGTGCCGGTTGGGGGAACACGCCACCTTTCCCGGGAAAGCGTTGTAGTCGGCTCCAAATTACCGCGCACTGCCCAACCTTCACCGTTGTCGCCGACGACAGACACCCTTTTTCGACTTGGACCTGAATCCATGCCTGCTGAGCTCACGTTTGTAGCGCCGCGCCGGACGCCGCCACCCCGCCACCTCGCTGACTTGGACCCTCAGGAGCGGCGGGACGCGGTTGCGGAACTGGGGGAGAAACCGTTCCGGGCCCGGCAGTTGGCCCAGCACTATTTCGGTCGTCTGGAGGCGGACACGGCCCGGATGACGGACCTGCCGGCCGCGTCCCGGGAACGGCTGGGCGAAGCGCTTCTGCCGCAACTGCTCACCCCGGTCAAGCACGTCACGTGCGACAACGGGATGACCCGCAAGACGCTGTGGCGGGCGTTCGACGGGGTGCTGGTGGAGTCGGTGCTGATGCGCTACCCGGACCGGGTCACCTTGTGCGTGTCCTCCCAAGCCGGGTGCGGTATGAACTGCCCGTTCTGCGCTACCGGCCAGGCGGGGCTGACCCGTAACCTGTCGACCGCGGAGATCGTCGACCAGGTGGTGTCCAGTGCCCGAGACCTGGCGCGCGGCACGGTCGCGGGCGGCCCGGGGCGGATCTCCAACATCGTGTTCATGGGCATGGGGGAGCCGCTGGCCAACTACAAGCGGGTGCTGGCGGCGATCCGACGGATCACCGACCCGGTGCCGGACGGGCTGGGGATTTCCCAGCGCGGGATCACCGTGTCCACGGTGGGCCTGGTTCCGGCGATTGAGAAGCTCACCGCGGAGCGGATGCAGGTGCGGCTCGCCGTGTCGTTGCACGCGCCCGACGACGAGCTGCGCGACGAGCTGGTGCCGGTCAACCACCGGTGGAAGGTTGCCGAGGTGCTGGACGCTGCCTGGCGGTACGCGGACACGACAGGGCGTCGAGTGTCGATCGAGTACGCCCTGATCCGGGACATCAACGACCAGGCGTGGCGGGCGGACCTGCTGGGCCGGCTGGTGGCGGGCCGGCTGGCGCACGTGAACCTGATCCCGTTGAACCCCACGCCGGGGTCCAAGTGGACGGCGTCGCGGCCCGAGGTGGAACGGGAGTTCGTGCGCCGGCTGCGGTCGCACGGGGTTTCTGTGACGGTCCGGGACACCCGGGGGCGGGAGATCGACGGGGCCTGCGGCCAGCTCGCCGCGTCAGGGGCGTAGCGGCGTGAACAGCCCCGGTAGGGAAGCGGTCCCGCCGGCGTCGCACTGGTGTCCGCGGTGCTGCCGTGCCGCACCTCCGAGGCCTCCTCGGCGAGGCGGGCCGCTGGGGTTGTCGCGGTGCGGGGCAGGCCCGGGGGAAGACCGCCTACTCTCCGGCGGGGACGTTCGCGGTTTCCCAGGTGCGGCGCGCCTCCGAGGGGCCAGGACACTGGCGGGCGCGGAGCCCGGGAGCACGACAGGGCCGAGGGGCATCCGGCGTGGCGAGCCGGACTGGTCGCGGTGAGGGCGTCGACCAGTGTTCCCCTGTTCCTGGCGGGCCCGGTGCGGGCGGGGACGGTCCGGATGCCCTTGGCCGTCTGCGTCGCGGTAACCATGGTGACCTGTACACCCGTGTCGCGGTGCTGGTGGGGGCTGCGACCGCGGTGACGGCTCTGCGGTGCGCGGCGGGCCTGACCGGGTCTGCTAGCGGGTGCCCCACGCGTAGGTCTGCTTGCGGAGCTTCAGGTAGAGGAAGATCTCGGTGGAGATGACCGTGGGCACCGAGCGGATCCGGGTGAGGATGTTGAGGAGCTGCTCGTCGTCGGCGGCGACGACTTCCGCCAGGATGTCCAGGGAGCCCGCGGTGATGACGACGTATTCGACGCCGTCGATGTCCGCGATCGCGTCGGCCGCTTCGTTGAGGTCGCCGTTGCAGCGGATCCCAATCATCGCTTGGCGTTTGAAGCCCAGCATCATGGGGTCGGTGACGCCCACGACTTGGACGACACCGTTTTCGAGGAGGCGTTGGACGCGTTGGCGTACCGCGGCTTCCGACAGGCCGACGGCTTTGCCGATCGCGGCATAGGAGCGTCGCCCGTCCTGTTGGAGCTGTTCGATGATCCGCTTGGCGGTGTCGTCGAGGACCACTCCGCCACTGTTGCGGCGCTGCGTGGGCGTGGACTCCGAACCCCCAGTCACCTGTCCCTCCGCTATCAGTGAGTTTTTCTCGTGAAATTTCACGAATTGGTTGTTAAGGATAGACCCTGCAACGGAATCAAAAGGTTCCGTCGGGATGGGAAAGCCGTGGAAACCTTACCGAGAGATTCGGTCGCGTACGGACTCCAGCGCTAAAAGCGCGACGTGGAGAGACAGACAGGTCTCGACCGAGTCCAGATCCGCGCCGAGGATACGGGCAATGCGGTGCAGGCGGCCGTAGAAAGCGGGACGGGACAGGTGGGCACGGGACGCGGCCAGCGCCTTGTTCCGCCCCGCGTCCAAATAGTGCCGCAGGATCGACGTGAGGTCTTCGCCGTGCTGGGCGTCGTAGGCGAGCAGCGGGCCCAGCTCCCGCTCCACATAGGTCTGCAGCCGCTCGTCGTCCCGCAGCAGGTGCAGCAGGCCGCGCAGCCGCAGGTCGAACAGCCGGTGGTAGGGGCGGTCCGCGGCCTGGTGCACGGCAACGTCCGCCACCTGCCGGGCTTCCAGGAACGAGGACCGCACCCGCCGGATGTCGTCAACCGGTGACCCCACGGCGACCACCACTCTGCTGCCGGCGTGCTCGTGGATGAGCGGGGCGAGCCGGTCCAGGCAGCGCTCCACCCGCTGGGTGGCGGGCAGCGCCAGCAGGACGCCTACGCGCAGGTCGTCAAGCGACCCCACCAGGGCGGACAGCCGCAGCTCCCGGCACACCCGGGCCACGTTCTCAGCTGCTTCGGCGAGCCGGGCCTGCGTGGCGAGCCCGGTACCCGCGTCGCGGAGCCGCAGCACCACGACCACCAGGGTGCGGCCGGCCAGCGGCACGCCCACAGCCCGGGCCCGGACCAGTGCTTCTTCCGGGTCCGAGTAGGAGCGGTCGATGATCCCCGCGATGATCGTGCGATGCGTTTGGCGTTCCAGGCTCTCCTGCTGCCGTTCCAGCAGACGGCCCAGCGCGAGCGTGGTCGCCGCCCGCTCCACCAGTGTGGTCTGCGACGGGGTGGGGGAGGCCCCGCAGACGAGGATGAGCCGCCCCCAGTCCTGGCCGCGCGCCCCCACCGTGGTGACCAGCCAGCCGGTCACCGGGTCGTGGAAGGTCCGCCGCGTGGAAGCCACCGACCTGGACCGGTTCTCCCAGGACGCGAGCACCACTCCCGGGTCTTCGCCGTTGAGGTCGTAGGCCAGCACCTGGTGGGCGAGGTTCTCCACCACCACGGGACAACCGGACAGCCGCGCCACCTCCCGCAGGACCCGGTCCCGGGGCGCCCCTTCCAGCGACAGCTCCGTGAACACGGTGTGCATCCGCTCGGAGGCGCGCAACTCCTCTAACTGCTCGGTGAGCACCCGGCTGTGCACGGCCTCGGTGATCTCCACGAACCGGGTCTCCCGTTCCAGACAGATCACGGGAACCCCCGCCTCCCGGGCCGCGTCCACGAGCGCATCCGGCAGCCTCCGCCGGTATTTGCGGCCCAGCTCGACGGCGATCCCGCTGACCCCGGCCTCGGCCAGGTCGGTGACGTACCGGCGCAGCGCTGCTGCGGCGTCGGGAAGCGCGATCCCCGTGGTCAGCACGAGTTCACCGCCGCGCAGCAGATGCGCCAGGTCGGTGACTTCGGCGACGTGCGCCCAGCGCACGGGCGTGTCGAGACGGTCCGCGCCCACCACGACCCGGGGCCGGGCCCGCCGCACCACGGGCAAGTCGAGGACATCAGCGAGGGAGAGCACCACGGCCTGAGTGTACGCCGCACTACCAGGCACGATTGACACCATGTCAAGCAAAGCAGCGAAAGGCGACCACTCTGTCGCTAGTCAAGGGGGCGGCGAGCGGTGAGACTAAAACCATGTCGGATCTGCTCGCCCGCCACCGCGCGGTCATGCCCGCGTGGATGCCCCTGTACTACGAGACGCCTATCGAGATCGTCAGCGGCAAAGGAAACCGGGTCGTCGACGCTGACGGCAACACCTACCTGGACTTTTTCGCTGGAATCGTCACCAACATGATCGGCTACGACGTGGCCGAAGTCCGGGAGGCCGTCGAAGCCCAGCTCGCCCGCGGAGTCGTCCACACCTCGACCCTCTACCTGCTGCGCGGCCAGGTGGAGCTGGCCGAGAAGATCGCCCGCCTCTCCGGGATCCCCGATGCCAAGGTGTTCTTCACCAACTCCGGCACCGAAGCCAACGAGACCGCGCTGCTGCTGGCCACCTATGCGCGCCGCAGCGACGAAGTGCTCGCGCTGCGCAACAGCTACCACGGCCGCTCCTACGGCACGATCGCGGTCACCGGCAACCGCGGGTGGAAGAACTCGTCGCTCTCCCCGCTCACCGTGCACTACCTGCACGGCACCGACCGCTCCCACCCGGCGTTCGCGCACCTGTCGGACCGCGAGTACATCGACGTGTGCGTGGCCGACCTGCGCGACGTGCTCAGCACCACCGCACCGAACGTGGCCTGCCTGATCGCGGAACCCATCCAAGGCGTCGGCGGGTTCGTGATGCCCCCGGACGGCCTGTTCGCCGCCTACAAGGAAGTCCTGGACGAGCAGGGCATCCTGTTCATCTCCGACGAAGTGCAGACCGGCTGGGGCCGTACCGGCACCAGCTTCTGGGGGATCGGCAACCACGGCGTCACCCCCGACATGATGACGTTCGCGAAAGGCCTGGGGAACGGGTTCGCGATCGGCGGGGTGGTGGCCCGCGGAGACCTGATGGACGCCCTCCCGGCCAACGGGGTCTCCACGTTCGGCGGCAATCCGATCTCCACTGCCGCGGCCAACGCCACCCTCGACTACGTCCTCGACCACGACCTGCAAGCCAACGCGGCACGCCTGGGCCCGCTGGTGCTGGAACGGCTTCAACCGTTGGAGCAGCTGCCCACGGTCAGCGCGGTACGCGGCCGGGGCCTCATGTTCGCGATCGACATGGCCGACCCGGCCACGGGCGCGCCCTCCGCGGAACTCGCAGTCGCTGTACTGGAGGAGACCCGCAAGCGCGGCCTCCTCATCGGCAAGGGCGGCCTGCACGGCCAGACCCTGCGCATGGCGCCGCCGCTCACCCTCACCGAGGAGGAAGCAGAAGAAGGGGCGGCCATCCTCGTCGACGCGGTCACCGCGGTCAACGACGCCGTCGCGTAACCAGTTGAACGGGCGCACCCTCACGCCGCACCCGGGGGTGCGCCCCCACTTGCCCGCACACTCTCGTCACCCGAAGAGGTTGTCCGTTGTCTGTCACGCACGTTTCCCACTGGATCGATGGCAAGCCCTGGCAGGGCCCGGCCGAGCGCCGCGGCGACATCTACAACCCGGCCACCGGGCGCGTGTCGGGAACCGTCGACTTCGCCGGACCGGCTGAAGTCGACGCCGCAGTTGCCGCCGCGAAGCGGGCATTCCCCGCCTGGCGGGACACTTCCCTGTCCCGGCGCACCGAGATCCTGTTCGCGTTCCGGGAACTGGTCCGCGCCCACCGCGACGAACTGGCCCGCATCATCAGCGCCGAGCACGGCAAAGTGGTCTCCGATGCGCTCGGCGAAGTCTCCCGCGGACTGGAGGTCGTCGAGTTCGCCTGCGGGATCCCGCACCTGCTCAAAGGCGGCTATTCGGAGAACGTCTCCACCCGCGTGGACGCCTACTCCATCCTGCAGCCGCTGGGCGTGGTCACCGGGATCACCCCGTTCAACTTTCCCGCGATGGTGCCGATGTGGATGTTCCCCATCGCGATCGCCTGCGGGAACACGTTCGTGCTCAAACCGAGCGAGAAGGACCCGTCCGCCCCGATGCGTCTCGCCGAGCTGTGGGCCGAAGCCGGACTGCCTGACGGCGTGTTCAACGTGGTGCACGGCGGCAAGGAAGCGGTGGACGCGCTGCTCACCCACGAGGACGTCAAAGCGGTCAGTTTTGTCGGCTCCACTCCGATCGCCCGCTACGTCTACGCGACCGCGGCCGCCCACGGCAAACGCGTGCAGGCGCTGGGCGGCGCCAAGAACCACATGGTGGTGCTGCCCGATGCGGACCTGGACTTGGCTGCGGACGCCGCCGTCTCCGCGGGCTTCGGCTCGGCGGGGGAGCGGTGCATGGCGATTTCCGCGGTGGTGGCGGTGGGCGGCATCGCCGACGACCTGGTGGCGCGGATCAAGCAGCGGGTGGCGCAACTGCGTGTCGGCCCCGGCGATGACGAACGCAGCGAAATGGGGCCCTTGGTCACCCGGGAGCACCGCGATCGGGTCGCCTCCTACCTGGAGTCCGGGGTGCGCGAAGGCGCGACCCTGGTCGTGGACGGCCGGATCCACCCGGTGATCGGCGGGGAACGCGACGGTTTCTGGCTGGGTCCGTCGGTGCTCGACCACGTCACCCCCGACATGGCCTGCTACCGCGACGAGATTTTCGGCCCGGTGCTGTCGATCCTGCGCGTCGACACCTACGAGGAGGCGATCGACCTCATCAACGCCAACCCCTACGGCAACGGGACCGCGATTTTCACGAACGACGGCGGGGCGGCACGCCGCTTCCAGAACGAGGTGGAAGTGGGCATGGTCGGTATCAACGTGCCGATTCCGGTGCCGATGGCCTACTACTCGTTCGGCGGGTGGAAGAATTCCCTGTTCGGCGACTCGCACGCACACGGAACCGAAGGCGTGCATTTCTACACCCGCACGAAAGCGGTCACCGTGCGCTGGCAGGACCCCAGCCACGGCGGAGTCAACCTCGGTTTCCCCACCACGAAGTAAGGGCCGATTCCAACGAAACGGTTGTCTCGCGCACGAATTGACAGCGGATTGCCCTACTGATGATCAGTTGCCCACTGTGCGGAGTATCGTGGTTGCCGGTTCGCCACCTCGGGGATGCTGGCCGGTTCACACCCCCCGTCGACGGTGGAAACCGTGAGGATATGCGTCCAATTCCCCTCCCCCCTCCGGAATCGGGCGCACGGTGAAGGGGTACTCCGGACCGTCTCTCCCCCCAGTCCGGAGTACTCCCTACACCTACCCACCCCGCTCAGTGGGTGACCAGCAAGTCGAAATCCGCGGGGGCGCCCATGGCCAGTTGCGCGCACTCGGAGCAGCCGTAGAGACGGGTCCCGTCGGGGAGTACGCCCAGTTGGCGGCGTGGCCTCGGCCAGCGGGCATGGCAGACGACGCAGGCCTCCCCCATGACCTGGGCGTCGCTGAGTCCTTCCGGTGCGACGACGTAGTCGTCGTCATGGTCCGCGGGCGCCCCGCGTTCGCACATAGTGCTCATACCGCTCAACGTCCCTACTCCCCCCGTGGCACAGGACAGTCGCGGATTGATGCAGACAGACAGGTAGATGCCGGTGATTGGATTCAATCAGACCGGATGTGTTCGCTGAATAAAGCAGAATCAAAACTGTGACCTGGAGCTTAGTGTCGTTAACTCTGAGTAGTCAAAACCGGAATTGCATACCGCAATTTTTGGTGTGAAAAAGGGGAGCGCACCGGGAGGCGGGATCACACGGGGTATTTCGGCGCCACGGTGAAACGCCGAAGCTCCAGCACCGGGTTGAGTGCGCGGACTTCCGCGACCCGGGCCGGGTCCACTGCGGCGACCGCGACCCCCTCGTCGTCGGCGAGGGACGCCACCACCACTCCCATGGGGTCGGCCACCATGCTGTGCCCGGACCCCATCGGCGCGGTCTGCCCGGCGGCAGCAACGTAGAGGGTGTTCTCCACGGCCCGGGCGCGCACCAGCAGCTTCCAGTGCTCTTTCTTCTCCGGGCCCGGCACCCATTCCGCGCCGAGCACGACAGCGTGGGCGCCCGCGTCGGCCAGCCTGCGGGTGACTTCGGGGAACCGCAGGTCGTAACAGGTCTGCACGCCGAAGGTGAGCCCGTCGACGGTGAACACCGCAGGATCGGTGATCTCCCCGGGCCGGACCACCGCGGACTCGGTGAAGCCGAAAGCGTCGTACAAGTGCAGTTTGCGGTAGCAGACGAGGAGCGCCCCGTCCGGGCCTACAGCCACGGTCGTGTTGGCGAACCGTTCCGGATCGTCTACCGCCTCGTTGACCCCGGCCACGAGGTACACGCCGCAGTCGCGCGCCAGGTCCCGCAGCCCGGACACGTAGCGGCCGTCCAAGGGTTCCGCAGCGGCCACGAACCGGTGGTCGGTGGCGGGGGCGGTGAACATCGCATACTCGGGGAGCACGACGAGACGCGCCCCCTGGTCGACGGCGGCGCGGACCAGTTCGACAGCCCGGCGCAGGTTCGCCTGCTTGTCCATTCCCGGTGCGAACTGTGCGACGGCCACCCCGACCATGCCTGCTCCCCACTGGTGTGTGCTTCTGGGCTGCGCAGCGCTCCGGCTGCGGACGCACACCACAGTAAAGGGCCGGGACGGGACGAGACGATCCCCCCAGCGTCTGCCCGTACCCGGCCCGGCTTGGAAAGCTCCGCTACAGTTGCGCGAACGCTTCTTCGATGATGGTCAGGCCTTCGTCCAGCAGCGCGTCGCTGATGACGAGCGGCGGCAGCAGCCGGATCACGTTGCCGTAGGTGCCCGCGGTCAGCAGGATCAGGCCTTTGGCGTGGCAGTACTTGACGACGGAGGCGAGCGCTTCAGGGTTGGGGGTCTTGTCGCCCGCACCCGCCACCAGTTCCATGGCGACCATGGCGCCGCGTCCCCGCACGTCGCCGATGATGTCGTAGCGTTCCGCCAGCGCGCGCAGCCGGGACAGCAGCACGTCCCCGATAGCGCGGGCGCGCTCCACCAGGTTGTCCTGTTCGATCGTCTCCAAGGCGGCGAGCGCGGCCGCGCAGGCCACCGGGTTGCCGCCGTAGGTGCCGCCCAAGCCTCCGCCGTGCACGGCGTCCATGAGCTCGGCGCGGCCGGTCACTGCGGCCAGCGGCAGACCGCCGGCGATGCCCTTGGCCGTGGTGATGAGGTCCGGCACGATCCCTTCGTGCTCGCAAGCGAACAGGCGGCCGGTGCGCGCAAACCCGGTCTGGATCTCGTCGGCGATGAACACGATGCCGTGCTTGCGGCAGAACTCGACGAGCGCGGGCAGGAACCCTTCACCGGGCACGATGAAACCACCCTCGCCTTGGATCGGCTCGATGAGCACTGCGGCCACGTTCTCCGGGCCGATCTGGGTGGTGATCAGGTCGATGGCCTGGGCGGCGGCTTCCGGACCGCAGTTGTCCGGCCCGGTCGGCCAGCGGAAGGGGTAGGCCATCGGCATCCGGTACACCTCGCCGGCGAACGGGCCGAAGCCCTGCTTGTACGGCATGTTCCGGGCGGTGAGCGCCATCGTCAGGTTGGTGCGGCCGTGGTAGGCGTGGTCAAACACGACCACTGCCTGGCGTCCGGTGGCGTGCCGCGCGATCTTGACCGCGTTCTCCACCGCCTCAGCACCCGAGTTCACGAGGATGGAGCGTTTCTCGTGGTCGCCGGGGGTGATCCGGTTGAGCGCCTCGCACACGTCCACGTACCCCTCGTAGGGGTTGATCATGAAGCAGGTGTGGGTGAAGCGGGCGAGCTGTTCGCTGGCGCGGGCCACCACCCGGGGGTTGGCGTTACCCACGTTGGTGACGGCGATACCGGAACCGAAGTCGATGAGCCGGTTGCCGTCCACGTCTTCAACGATGCCGCCGCTGGCCCGCACCACGTAGACCGGCAGGGAGCTGCCTACTCCTTGAGCGACGGCCGCGGTCCGGCGCTCCTGCAGCGCACGCGACCGGGGACCGGGGATCTCGGTGACGAGCCGACGTTCCTGGGGGAGATCCGCGTGCTCGCTAGCCATGGTTCCCTGCCCTCCTCCGTGGGTGTGGTTGGCGATCCGTGGTTACCGGATCGACAGTAAGCGAATAACCTCCGAATTTCCTCGCCGGTATGGATAGGCTTTCGGAAGGTTCTTAGACTTTTTGTCGGAAACGTCGTGGTGTGGGCCTGGCCTGGAGCAAGCGAGGAGTGAGCGTGCCGCCTTCTCTCGGAGCAATCCTGCGCACTCCCCGGCTGCAGTTACGGCTGCTCCACGGCACCGACAAACTCGACACCCCGGTGCGCTGGGTGGCGGTCAGCGAACTCACCGACCCCACCCCCTACTTGGAGGGCGGAGAGCTCCTGCTGACCACGGGGATGCGGTGGACGCACGAGATGGTGGACGCCCGCGCCTACGTCCAACGCCTCGTGGACCGCGGGGTCGCGGGCCTGGGGTTCGGAATCGGGGTGGTCCACGAGCAGGTGCCGTCGACCCTGGTGGACGCGGTCGCCGAATACGGGCTGCCGCTGATCGCGGTGCCCCGCCCCACCCCGTTCATCGCCATCGGCAAAGAGGTCTCCCGCATGCTGGCGCGGGAAGAGTACGAAGGGCTGACGAAGGCGTTCGCCGCGCAGCGCCAGTTGACGCGGGCCGCTCTGCAGGGCGCAGAAGCGGTGGTGGACCGGCTCGGCGCGGAGCTGCCCGAAGGGTGGGTGCTGCTGTTGGCCCCGGACGGCTCCCCCCTGCACGCCCGGCCCGCGCAGGCCGCGTCCCATGCGGCCGGACTCGCCGGGGAGCTGCGCCGCCTGCAGGAGCTGCGCCAACCCGCCAGCGTCTCCCTGTCCGCGGATTCCCGGCACATCACTGTCCAACCGCTGGGCGTGGCGGGACGGGTCCGCGGGTTCCTGGCCGTGGGGGCGCCCCGCGCACTCGGCACTGAGGAGCGCACCCTGCTCAACGCGGCCAGCTCCCTGCTGTCGCTGGAATTGGAGCGCGGCGATTCCGCGGTCACCGACCGGCTGCGCGGCGGCCTGCTGCACGCGCTGGTGCGCGGGGCGGTGACCGTGACCGGGCCGGAGGCGGAGGCGTTGCGGGCGGCTCTGCCCGCCGAACCGGTGGTGGTCGTCGCCGCAGACCCGAGCCCGGCCGCCGTGTCGTGGGGGCGCGGCGCCGAGGAAGGCCTGGCCGCTGTGGTGGACGGCCGGTTCACGTTCCTGGGCAGTGCCCGCTCGGATCCGGCGGGCAGCCTGGCCGCGTTCACCGGGGGCCCGGTGGGCGTGAGCGAGGAGGTCGGCTACGACGCGCTTCCCGAAGCGCTGGCCCAGGCGGAGCGGGCCTTGGAGGTCGCGCAGCGCGACGCTGCCGCCCTGGTCCGCCACACCGACCTGCCAGGCGGTTTCCTGGGACTGTTGGACACCCCGGCCGGGACAGGCATGGCCCAGCGGCTGCTCGCCCCGCTGCGCGAGCACCGGGCTAGCGCGGACTTGCTGGCGTCACTGCGCGCCTATCTCGCCGCATCGGGCCGGTGGGATGCCGCAGCCGAGTCGCTGGGGGTCCACCGGCACACGCTGCGCTACCGGATCGCGCGGATCCGCGAACTGCTTCCTGGGGATTTGGACGACCCCGACTACCGGGCAGAGCTGTGGCTGGCGCTGCGGATGACGGAACGGGACTAGGCCGGTTCGGTGCGCCCCGCCGGTTGGTGGATCTTTTGCCGCATCCTGTGCCGAAACTAGCGGGTTCTTCAGGAACAGGCGGGTGGCCTCGTGTTGGGGTGGTGTTTCGACCCCGATGGCGGAATGTCGGATTCGGGGCGCGGGTGCGAGGCCACCCCAGGGCTGTGGGTGGGGACGCGAGGAGCCGAAGCCAGGGGAACGATGGTCAGGCGTGCGCTACGGGCAGTGGCGGCAGGGGTGGGCCTACTGGCGGTGCTGCTGGCGGGCGCCCCGGCGGGGGCGGCAGCGGTCCCGGCGGTGCCGTTGTCCGGTGGTGGCGACTGTTCCTGCCTTGAGGAGGTCCGCAGTGCCTGGGAGCAGTCGGATGTGTACGTCCACCACCGGATCACCGCCATGTTTCCCGAGGTCACTGCGGAAGCTGTGGCGGAGGCGTTGGGGGAGGAGACCGCGGCGCGGGTGGCGGTGGTCCTCCAGCCGCAGACCCCTCCGCCCGAACTTGCCTCCCAGCTTCACGTGGCGCAGGGACGGCAGCCGGTGGCCCTCTACACCTGGCAGGGGGACGCGTTCCGCGCCGATGTGGTGACGGGTGCGGAAGTCCCGCGGACCAAGCGGACTTTGGCGGGGCCGAGCCGCCGGGTCGCCCCCGACGACCTGCTCGTCCACGTGGCAGCCGTGGCGGTGATCCTGCGGGGGGAGGTGCTGTCTACGGCCGCGCAGCAGCTCGCGGAGACGTCGCTGTACGTGTCCCCGGGACTGTCCACGGATCTCACCGACCAGCGGATTCGCGACCTGGCGCAGCGGTTCGCTGGACTGCCGGAGCCGGTGCGGGTGGCGCTCCTGCCCCGGGACGCGGTCGAGTACGAGGGTGGGGTGGTGCGTCGCGGGGCGGGCAATATCGCGGAGCTGGTGCAGGGGCAGCGGGATGTGCCTGCCGTGGTCTACCTGGTGGACGAGAACGGGCGGGTGACCGCGGGGTCGGCGAGCAGCACGGCGGTGGGGCTGCGGTCCCAACTGGACCAGGGCAGCCTGTCCCAGATCGTGACGGGGGCCCGGGACAGCGACAGTGCCACGGCCACGCTCACCGCGCTGGCGGCGCGGCTGGAGGACGCGTCGGAGGGGAACAGTGCCGTCGAACGCCTTATCGACGTCCTGCTGTATGCGCTGCCTTTTCTCATCGTGCTGGGGGTGGGGGCACTGCTCATGATCCCGGTCCGCCAGGAGAAGGAGATCCCGTGGCCGGCCCCGCCGGTGGAGGACGGTGCCGATGCGGCGCAGCCGCACCCGCGGGGCGAGTAAACCGGATGCCATGGGCAGGAACATCATCCGGAAAACCTGTCCCCAGAGCGGGGGAAGGTCCGGCACGCTGGTGGCGGGATTCCTGGAGTGCGGGGCACGGAAATTCGAGAACCGGTGCCCCCGCAAAAATCCCATCAGGGAAATAAGGGAGAAAGTTCGCGATTTGTTCTGAGGTGTCCCCTGCAACGGAGCACAAGAGATTCCCCCGTCGATACCGGTGTAAAGGACGCTAAGTCCACGTCTTTCCTGAAGGAATAAAAACGGCATACCGTGCATTCCTGTCATGAGGTAAATTCGTCAAAGCGGCATACCGGTAATACTGGAAAATCTGACGGGCAGTGGATGTGGAGCACAAACCGCAGCGCACACCTTCCTGAACACGGTCAGACCCGATCTGACCAGGAAAGACGATCCAGAAATAAGGAAATCACCCCTGTGTCGGGGAGTACCGTGAAAGCCCGCGGAGAGGCGAGAATCAAAAGCAGCACACCGCACACTGGCACACCCAGGAGCGGAGACACGGTACGGTGTCGGACACACCCAGAATCGGAACACGGTATGAGATGACTCTGGCCCAGGCGGCGCGAATGCTCCCTACCCGGGATTACCGTTGTGCACGCGTGGTGGTACACCCCGGTTCGGAGAATCCGTCCGGATATTTTTCGCATACGTACCACACATGGGACTATCGATCGCGAGAATGCGATAAGTCGCTTTGAGTGACTCATTCGTCACCTGACAGTCCGGTTTTGGTCGGTCAGTGGGAACAGAGGTGTCACGTGCGGTTATTCCACACATTTCCTCCACCGTTCACGCCGGGGACGGGGCACGGAACGGGACGGCGATGAGGCCTCGGACACGCAGGGCGCTCCTCATCGCAGCCACCGCCCACGGCGACAGGCCCGGGTACGAGGCCACGATCCGGCTGGGCGTGGAAGCGCTGGGCTCGGCACTCACCGACATCGCGTTCGACGAAGTCCGCGCCTTGGACGACCCGGGACGCACCCGCATGGTGGAGGAGCTGCGCTCCTTCTTCTCGGCAGCGGAACCCACCGACGTGCTCCTGCTCTCGCTGCACGGCGTCGTGGTGCGGGACAGCGACGGCCGCCTGTGCTTCCCCGCCGCCCGGGGACGCCGGTTCGTCTCGGGGGCCGTGCTCTTGGACACGGTGAGCGAAGTGATCCAGACCGCCCCGGTCCGGAGCACAGTCATCCTGCTCGACTGCGGCTACAGTGGCTGGTTCGACGACGGGCCGGACGGTTTCACCGCGACAGTCCCCCAACTCGACCTGCGGCGAGCATTCCCCCGCGAAGGCTGCACCGTGCTCGCCGCCCCAGGAGTCGGCTATCCCACGGCCACACCGCTCAGCCTGCACGTGGCCCGCGCCCTGCGCGGGGCCGCACCCGACCGGGACGGCGACGGCTGGATCGACACCGGAGACCTGAGTGAATACCTGAACCGGGCGACGAGCGGGGACGCCCGGCCCGTGCTCATCACCGACGCACCCCCCGTGCCACTGGCCCGCCAGCCCGGCGGCCCGCCCACCCCGAGGCAACAACCCCACGCCAACGGCCAGCACCCCGACCCGCGGTCGCTGCTGACCGACCTGGCCGTGGTCGAAGGCTTGGACGTGGCCCGGTTCGGCGACACCGCGCTCGCCAGCCTCGCCCACGTCCCCGAACCGGGGAGAAGAGGGGACCCCGCGATCCCGATCAGCGCCGCCCCGGTCAGCGAATCCCACCACCGCGCCGTGGAGTCGGCGATGACCCGCCGCCTCACCGTGGTGGCGGCCCCGCCCGGCAACGGCGCACACACCCTGGCGACCGCGGTCGCGCACACCGCTGTCGCCTCCGGGCAGAGCGTGCTCTTCGTCGCCTCCGACACCGCGTCCGCTGACGCGTTCACCGTCGAAGTCCGCACCGAACTGGAAACAGCGCACCTGGTCGCGGGCGGACCAGCAGCGGTGCGCGGCCGCGGCTCGGGGCACGGCACCCTCCAAGAGTGCCGCACCCGTGCCGAGGAGGAGACGGAGGCGCGCACCGCCCTCTACCGAGACTGGGCCGCGGTGTGCGTGGCCCGCGCAGCTATCGATGCGATCGCTCGCATCGAACGCGACCTAGCTCTCCTCGCAGAAGCGCGCGGGCAGATCATCGCGGCCGGCTGGGATCCCAAGGCCTTGTTCCGCACCACCAGTCCACGCGAGTGGCTGCGCTGGGCGGAACAGGCCTCCCAGCGCTTCCCTTTCCGCTCCCGGCAGCGGACCGCGTCGCGGCGGATGGCGGCCGGAACCGATCCGGCCGTGCTCGCCCGGATCAGCCAGATCGCCCGCGTGGAACAGGAGTGGCGTGCCGCTTTGGACGCGCGCCGCCGCGCCACCGCTCTTGACGAGCTGTACGCGGACCTGGTCGCGGCCCTCGAAGCCCACCGCAGGTCCAGCGCCGCCTACCTCGCCGTGCACGCCCGGGCCCGCCACACCCGCAGCAGCAACGGCGCGGAACGGCCCGAGCCCACCACTCCGGTGTGGGCGGTCGCCGTGGGGCAGGACCACGAACTGCCGCCCCGCGCCGGCATGTTCGACCTGGTGATCGTGGACCGGGCGGAACGGTGCGGCATCCGCGAAGTGCTGCCGCTGCTGTACCGGGCCCGCCGCGCCCTCATCATCGGCGACCCGGCAGCAGCCGGGAGCACGCCCCTGCTCGGCAGGCGGGGCCCGGAAACCGTCTCCGCCTACCAGGCGCTGGCCCGCATCCGCACGGAAACCGGGGGCCGGGTGCTGTGGCTGGACGAGCACGACCGGGCCCAGCCTGCGATCGCTGCGCTCGCGGACCGGTGCTGCTACGGCGGCAAGTCCACGGTGCTTACCGACCCGTGGAGCCTGCCCGGGGACCCGGCCCGGCCCGTGCAGTGGCACGACGTGACCGGGGAGTATGAGACGGACGAGGACGGCTCGTATGTGAACCGCGCGGAGGCCCACCGGGTCGCAGCGGTCCTCACCGCGCTCGACCTCCGCCTCCCCGACGAAGCCACTCTCGGCGTGACCAGCCCGTTCGCGGGGCAGCGCGCGCTGCTGCGGCAGTTGACCGGCCGCCGCCGCTATTCGCGGGAGATCCGCGTGGACTCCCCGCAGGCGTTCGGCGCCCAGCCGTGCGACGCGCTCGTGGTCTCCCCCGTGCTGAGCCAGAACACCCCGCACCGCACGGTGGCGCGCACCCTCGCCACCGCCCAGTGGTGGCATCCCATCCTCACCGGCACGATCGCCCAGCTTGTCGTGGTCGGGGACCGCGCCCTGTGGGCAGCGGGCGGCGGAGTGCCCGCCGCAGTCGTGGAAGCCGCGGAGACCGGCACCGGGGAGGCCGCGGACAGCGAAGTGCCGCGCCCTCTGCTGCACGCGCTCAGCGACCTGGCCGCCCAAGTGGAGACGAATGTGGCTGTGGCCGGCTACCGCGTGGACTTGTGCGTGACCACCCCGCTCGGGCAGATGCTGATTCTCGTGGACCGCACCCGGGACGGCCGCGGCCTGCGCCGCCTGCTCGACCGGCAGCAGCGGCTGCGGGAGGTCACCGACCTGCCCGTGCTGCGCGTCCCCTTGTGGCGCTGCCTCCACAACCCCGTGGACTTGGCGAAGGAGATCCTGCTCGGCAAGGCCTGAACCTCCCCACCCCCGCACACCACGCGGATGCCGCACAACGGTCAAGTAGGGTGCAATCGCCAGCACAATCGCGTGAGGTGGCTGCGAGGAGTGGAGGAGGCGACACCACCGTGCCCGAAGGCCACACGCTGCACCGACTAGCGATCCACTTCACGAAGACGTTCGGGGGACAACGGGTACGCGCCGCCAGCCCGCAGGGGCGGTTCGCGGAAGGGGCGCAGCGGATCGACGGCCGGGTGCTGGGGGAGGCGGAAGCCCACGGCAAGCACCTGTTCTTAGGGTTTGACTCCGGCGAATGGGTGCGCGTGCACTTGGGCTTGTACGGGGCGTGGACGTTCGGGGACGCCACTGGGGAGCGCAGCCTGGGCGCGCCGCGCACCGAAGCGGGCACGGAACGGGCCTTGCAGCGGGACGCGGACGGGTTCGTGGTCCCGCCGCCCCCGACCGGGGCGGTGCGGCTGCGGCTGGTCAGCGCGGACGCGTGGGCGGACCTGCGCGGCCCGTCCGCGTGCGAGGTGATCGACCCGGCAGGCAAACAGGCGGTGCAGGCCAGGCTCGGCCCGGACCCGCTGCGCGCGGACGCCGACCCGGCCGCGGCGTGGCAGAAGATCCGCCGGTCCCGCACCGCGATCGCGGTGCTGCTCATGCGCCAGGACGTGATCGCCGGGGTAGGCAACATCTACCGGGCCGAGTCCCTGTTCCGCGCGGGCATCGACCCCTACCGACCGGGCCGCGACCTTACGGAACCCCAGTGGGAGGCGCTGTGGGCGGACCTGGTCCACCTGCTGCGCGACGGGGTGCGCGACGGCCGGATCATCACCACCCGCCCCGAGCACCGCACCCATCCCGGACCGGACATCCCCCGCGAAGAAGCCCACTATGTGGCCTACCGGACCGGGCAGCCGTGCCGGGTCTGCAGCACCCCGATCCGCTCCGCCGAGCTGGCGGGACGCTCCCTCTACTGGTGTCCGGGCTGCCAGACCGGGTGAGCAGACCGCTTAGTAGGGGGAGACTTCGCTGGTGATTTCCCAGGCGATCTCTTCGGCGAGCTCGTCGGTGAGTTCAGCGCCCGCGAGGCGTTCGGCGAGCTTCCGCGCGTGGTAGACGGTGCGCATGCCTTTGACGAGGGCTTCGCCCGCGCTCATCACCGCGTAGTCGTCCCACACGTCCGGGTCGATCGCCAGCACCGCGATGTCGTCGTTGTACGGGATCGCATCCATGTCGTGTGCCTCGTACAGTTCGCGGATGTGGTCGGCCTCCACCACGGGCACGTCCCGTTCCGCGAGGTAGACCTCGGATAACGCGTCGGCCTGCTCCGGTTCCAATGCGGCCGGGTTGTAGCCGAACTCTGCCGCGTACCGGGTCAGCCGTTGGGCGATCGCCACGGTTTGCCGTTTCACCGCTTCCGGGCTGGCCGGACCGTAGCTTGAGTTGCGGATGCGGGCTGCCAGGGTACGGACATCCACCGCTGTGCCCCTCCTTCGAAAGCCGTGCCACCAGGGGCGAAACAAGGCAGTCAGACGCTCATTATTCCTGGCTTCCGCCCGGGCGTTGCGCGTGCCGCCCGCTGCCGTACTGGGGCCCGCGGGGCCGGTCCCGGGCCGCCGCTCCCCGCAACGGGGGACGGCGGCCACGGCGCGGCCCACGGCTGTTCATGGCCTGCTGCGCGCGGCTTCCGAGCCGAGTTTCGCGGGCAGGTCGGTGATGGGCAGGGACAGGTCGGGTTCGGGGACGACCACGACCCCTTCGTCGTTTATGTCCGCGGGACCGGGGATGGTGGTGCCGGGCAGGGCCACTGCTGCGCTGCCCCACGACACGGCGCGCCGCAGCCGTTCTTCCGGGGCACCGTCGTCGAACAGGAAGCCCGCGAGCGTGCTGTCGCCCGCGCCCACGGTGCTGCGCGGCACGATCGGCGGTCCGCCCGCCCACCAGAAGCGGTCCGGTTCCACGAGCAGCGCCCCGTAGCTGCCCAGGGTGACGAGGGCCGCGTCGTTGCCCCAGGACAGCACTTCCCGGGTGGCGTCCACCACGTCGCCGAGGGTGGTGAGTTCCCGGTCGAGGAGTTCCGCGAGCTCGTGGTGGTTGGGTTTGAGCAGGTTGGCTGCCCCGGCCCGCGCAGTCACGGCGAGCGGCTCCCCGGAGGTGTCCACGGCGATCGGCACCCCGTAGCGGCGGGCCAGCACGGACAGCCGCACATAGAAGTCGGTGGGGGTGCCTTGCGGCAGGCTGCCGCCCGCCACGAGCCACTTGGGGTGGTGCCGCAACTGGGATTCGACGGCACGCAGCAGGGCCGCGACTTCGGCTTCGCTCAGCGATGCGCCGGGCACGTTGAGCTGGGTGGTGGTGCCGTCGGCTTCCGCGGTGGTGATGTTGCACCGGGTGACCGCGGCCACGGGAACAGTCACCGCGGCGATACCGTGCTCGCCGAGCAGGGCGGTGAGCTGGGCTCCTTCCGCACCGCCGACGGGAAGCACGGCAACCGTCTGGACACCGTGGTTGCGCAGGGCACGGGAGACGTTGACGCCTTTGCCTCCGGCGTGCGCCATCGCGTTGTGGATGCGAATGACCGCACCGCGCACGTAGGTGTCAATCTCCAGGGTGCGGTCGACACTGGGATTGGGAGTAACTGTGAGGATCATGCGCCCTCTCTTCAGGGTCGGCGGTGGTCGATCCCGGACGCCGCTCTCGCCCGGGAGTCGCGTGCTCCTCACACCTGGGAGCGCTCTCATCGTAGACAAAAAGGTCTAAACCAATCTGGGAGCGGGGATGAACGGTCGGTGCCGTCCCCCCTTTTCCTGCTGCAGGGGTGCGTCAACAGGGGCGCGGCAGGGTAGAGGCGCGCCCGGGGTTGCGTACCGTCACCGTACTGTTACCGGTGTGCGCGCGAAAGTGCGGGGGTGTTCTAGGCCCCTGCCGTACCGCAATCCCCAGAGGATCAGGAATGATCGTTTCCGGTGCATCCGCGGGTGCGCCGGGCCGGGAGTACCGCGCCCCCGGTCGAACAGCCACGTTGGAATACGACAACAGAGATTCAGGAGTCTGCCATGGCGCTCGTCTCTCACGCCCACACCGTGTGGGAGGGGACCCTGTTCGAGGGCAGCGGAACGGTCTTCTTCGACTCGTCCAACCTGCCCCAGCAGAAGGTCACCTGGAAGGCCCGTGCCGAGGAGCACGGCGGCCTCACCAGCCCCGAGGAGCTGATCGCGGCCGCCCACTCGTCCTGCTTCTCCATGGCGTTGAGCAACGCCCTGGCCAAGGCGGGCACCCCGGCGAAGTCGCTGCACACCGAAGCCCAGGTCACCTTCCAGCCGGGTGAGGGCATCAAGGGCATCCACATCGTGGTCCGCGGCGAGGTCCCGGGGATTTCCGCCGACGACTTCGTCAAGGCGGCCGAGGGCGCCAAGGAGAACTGCCCGGTGAGCAAGGCGCTGGCGGCCACTCCCATCACCTTGGACGCGGCCTTGAAGTAACCCGCTTCCCGTTGCGGGGCGGGTGGTCCTTGCCCGTCCCGCAACGCAGCCGCAGCGTTTCAGGCTAGGTGTCTCGGCCCGGTACTGCCCCCGCAGCCGGGCTGGCGCGGCACGGCATTCCGGCCGCGGGCACGAAAAAAGCGGCGCTGCCGCCGCACACACGGGATGGATACCGGCTCCGGCTGGCAGCGCCTGCCCGCGCTGCCGACCGGAGCCGTGTCGACGCCCTGCCCGGAATCGCGGGCAGCGGGGTCAGTTCAACAGCCGGGGCGGGATGACTTCTTTGCGGAGAGCGTGCAGCACGTCGTCCAAGTCCCCCAGGTGGCCGACGTGCTCAGTGCGGTTCCGCACCTCAGCGCGGATCGCTTCGAGCACGGTCGGGCTCTGCAGCGCCTCGGCGAGCGGCGCACCCAGCAGCGCCTTCCGCCATTTGAGCAGCGTGTCCAGCCGTCCGCTCACCACTCCGGCGCGGCTGATGTGGAACAGCGCGTCCACTTTGGCCTTGGGGTCGGCGTCGCCGAGCAGGTCCACCTCGAGGATCCGCATGGGGGAGTCCTCAGCGGTCTCCGCGTAGTAGACCTCCCAGTTGCGGCCGTTGGTGAGCACCAGCCATTGGACGCCTTCCTCCGCAGCGCTGAGCCGGGCGGGGCGCAGGCTGCGCGCGTTGAGGTCTTGGCCGCAGCGTTTCACTTCGACGAGGGCGAAGACGTCGTCCCCCACCTTCAGCCCGTAGTCGACGGACTCGTTCTTGGTGCGGTATTCGGTGGTGACCTCGTCGTACTTGTTGTAGCCCAGCCCGTCGCTGAAGAAGTCGGTGACCAGCAGCCGGGTGTCGCCTTCGTTGGCGTCCCGGTCGATGAGGTCCTGCAAGGGCCCGGTGAACCGCTCCAACGCTGCGTGGAGTTGGCCGCGGACGTCGGCTTCCCACTGCGGGAGAGGGGCTTCGGGGCTGGCGAATTCTCCGGTCCAGGTCAGTACCTGAGTCGCGTCCGGGTCCATTGACGTCTGAAATCCCATTCCGTGCGTTGTCGGGCAGAACGTTAACCGTCGGACCATTATCGGCCACCCCTGCCGCATTCCTCTGCGGGAACGGGGAACCGGGAACCTCACCGGTCACACCAGCCCCAAAGAGTGATGTACATCACAGTAAATGGGGGTGGTGGGGAACGCCATTACCGGAAACGCGCAGAAAAACACCGGGAAAGCAAGCTCGTGCCAGTGGTGCGGCCGACGAGCAGCGGAACGGTCACCGCGACGCGAATTCCAGCGGGTCGCTTTCCCCGATCGCACCCAGGTCGTCGGAGCCGACAGAGAACTCCCGGTCCGGGTACAAGGCGATGAGGCCGATCCAGTCCCGCACCGTCGCCCCCGGCGGCAGCTCCACCGGCGTGCTGCCGGGACGCCGGGACGCACTGATCACCTGGGCGAACACCCCCGTGGTGATAGTGGCGACCACGACGGGACGCCCATAGGCGCGCAACCGGGCGAACACGTCCGCGGCCAGGTGCTCCGGCGAGCACACCACGACCGTGGAGCGGCCGCGGGCATCCCGCACCTGGGGATGCCGCAGCAGGTATTCGATGAACCGGGGAGTCATGCGGGCGTGCTCCACCAGGAGCGCGGCGATGCGCTGCGTGTCCTCCCGCCCAGGCAGCACATCGAAGTCCACGTCGACGTTGACGTGTACCGGCGGCACCCCGTGCCGGAGCAGCCAGTTGATCTCGGTGGCCTCGTCCCGCGTGGGCCGGTCCTCCCCGTCGTCCAAGCCGATACCGCGCAGCCAGGCGTTGACGTCTGACCACAGCCACACCAGGGACCGGCCGACCGTGCCTTCCGGGGCGGGGAAGGGGACACCGTCGCGGCGCTGCCCGTGGATCCACTGGGTGACGTTCTGCCTGCTGCGGCCGGTGCGTTCCGCGATGTCGGACACGCCGACCAGGTCGGGGTCGAGCCGCAGGATCCGCATGCCGGGCACAAGGGCGCGCGCCCGCGCCACTACGGACCCGGCCGCAGTCACCGCGTCGGGCCCGCTGCCCGACACCGTCATGCGGTGCACGCCGTGCGAGCAGGACAGCACGGCGTCGAGTTCGTCAGTGAGAGCGTTGACGGCGGCGTGGTCGTCGAGAGTGATCCCGTCGACCACGAAAATGAATTCGTAGTCGGGCAACAGCGGTCCCTTTCCGAAGGGTGGGCGCAACGGGCGGGGGAAGGCAGGCGCCCAGCCATGGTCCAGTCTCGCATCGCTGTTGACAAACGTCAACGCGACGAGGTGGGGGAGCTGTCCGACCGGGGCCGGAGCCGACGCGGATCGTCCTGCGGCAGCGGGCAGCGCCGCGCCTCCCGCAGGATGCGCCGGGCCGCCTGACCCGGATTGCGGGGCGTGCCCGGCACTTGGATAGCGGAACACCCGCACGGGCAGTGCAACCGCCCCCAGTGACCTTCCCCGCGGAGCGTCCACCCGTCCGCCACCAGGGCACGCAGCACGTTGCGGACCTCGCTCTTCTGGTGCGCGGAGGGGCTGAGCTCCTTACCGGTCACCTGTGGGACTCCCGACCTGTCGAAGGGGGTGCGGCCCAGCGGGCGCCGCACCGGTGCAGTTCCCCGTGAAACATCTCGGCCACGGACAGAGTACGGGGAAACCCAGTATTCCAGGAGAAACCCCCTAGAGCCGCACCTAGCGGCCGTACCCGGCAAACCGGCCCCGCATACCTCTAACGACCTGGGGTGACACCGCTGAATGGCTCCGAACCCCACCATTCCCGCCGACACATGGCAATGACCCGAAAATTCCGTTTTCGCTCTCATTAAGGGGGAGAAAGGCGTACGATCCTCGGGGCAGGCCATTCCCCGGAGGTTTTCTATGGTTTTCCACTACGGCCGTCTCACCAGGGACGGAGGAACGGATCCCCGCACACTGGTTTTCGCCTGCCTCGCCGTGCAGACCACCGGCTTGGACGTGACGTGGGGAGCACGACTGTGCGAGGTGGCCGTGGTGCGGATGCGCGGCGACGGCACCGTGCTCGACGAATACGCCACCCTCGTCAACCCGGGAACGCCGCTGGGAAACACGGAACTCCACGGCATCACCGACGCCTGGATGGCGGGCGTGCCCGGATTCGAGCAGATCGCCGGGGACCTGGTCCGCTACCTCAACGACGCGGTCGTCGTCGGCTACGACCTGCCCGCCATCGACAAATTCCTCGCCGCCGAGTTCGACCTGCTCGGCATCCCCGTCACCGGGCTCCCCGGCCTGTGCGCACTGCAGACGTGCCGCACCCACCTGGAACACGCCGACTACCGGTTCGACTCGCTGTGCCGGGCCTTGACCGGCCAGTGGCCGATCGCGGAACGCTACGCCCTCGAGGACGCCCGCCTGCTCGCCGCCATGGTGGCGAGACTCGTCGACACCGCCCCGGAACCGCTCGGCTGGGAAGGACCCGTGTCCGCGGTGCCGCCGATGCTGGCATGCGGGGGCGACATCGCGCCGCGCGCCGCAACTCCGCGCCGCGGCACCCTCGACCACGTGGACCTGCTCGTGGACCGCCTTCCCGCCATGCAGGACGCGCCGCCGCCCCGCGCCGACGGGCTCGCCAACTACCGCATGGCCGTGGAACGGTATGCCGCTCAAGGCACGGTCACCGCGGAAGACGCGGAACATTTAGCGATGCTGGCGGCCCGCGCCGGGCTCACCCAGCACACCGCCCGCGAAGTCCACCAGGAGCTCCGCCACCTGGTCCCCCAGCATGCCGGAGCGGCCGCGGGCATCCCCGCCAGCCCGGTCGCGGCATCACCCGGCAGCGGGCCGAGCGGGATCACGGTGCCGGAGACGCGCGACCTGTGGCGGCTGCGCGAACTCACCCCGGAGGAGTACCGCGCCCGCTACACCGACCTGCACGGGGACATCCCCGAGGACTTGGTCATCGAAGCGCCGGAAGCCGCCGTCCGCAAAAAAGAGGCGAAACCGCGGCGGGGGACGGCAACCGCCCTGTTCGTGGCCGTTCTCGTCGTGCTGGCCGTGGTCTGGCAGGTCATGGTGTGGTCGGTGTAACCGCACCCGCCCGGCGCGGGACGCACCGCACCCCTGCCCCGCCCCACTGTGCGCGGCAGGGCACCGAGGGCTTTGCCGCAGTCCCCGGCACGCATGCGGCCGCACAGCACGACACGACGGCCGTTGCCCCCAGGCTGTGGACGACCCCGAGGTGCCTGCCCACTTCTCTTCCCGGTTGTCCGCTTCGTCTGGGAAACCGTCTGTGCAGGTCGCTATCCTTCGCCAATAACTGGGTCCGTATCAGGGAAGGGCGTCGATGACCGACCGGTGGTGGGGGGAACGCTCCGAACATCCATGGGAGCAGGAAGCTCTCGAACACATCAAAGCGCTCATGCCGCAGCGCGACCCCTACCGGGCCTGGCAGTGCTTCTCGTTCACCGCCGCGTCCGGGCAGATCCGCGAATGCGACCTGTTCATCGTCACCCCAGCCGGGGCGTTCCTCGTCGAAATCAAAAGCCAGCCGGGACGGGCCATCAACCGCGGCAGCACGTGGACGTTCTACGGGGACCGGGTCCGCACCATCGACAACCCGCTCTACCTCACCGACAAGAAAGCCAAAGAGCTCAAAAGCCAACTGGAGTGGGCCGCTAAAAAGCTCGGCATCCGCGACTACCGGTTGCCGTACTTCACCCCCGCCGTCTTCCTCTCCGCCCCCGACCTGCGCTGCGACTTCGACGAAATCCAGCGGCAGCACGTCTACGGCCGCGAAGGACTGGACAAGCAGACCGGGCTGCCCGGGATTTGGAGCGGCCTGCTGAACCGGCGGACCCACCGCAGCCCCGACCCCGTGTTCTTCCGCTCCATCACCCGGCTCATGGAAACGATCGGGGCGAAAGCGATCCGCCGCGACCTGACGGCCGGCTCCTACACTCTCCAGCGCCGGGCGTTCGACAGCGGACCCACGTGGACCGACTACCTGGGCAAGCACACGGTTATCACCAACAAGCACTCCCGGGTGCGGATCTACCACTACCGTCCGGACGCCGACGAGCAGACGAAGAAATCAGTGCTGCGAGCCGCGGAACGCGAATACCGCTCCCTGGTCGGGGTCGCCCACGAAGGCATAGTCAAAGCCGAAGACTTCGTCGAAGTCGAGGGCTACCGTCCCGCGGTCGTGTTCGAACACCGCGAAAGCTGGCAGCGTCTCGACCACTTCATGCAGGAGAAAGGCGCCGACCTCGACGTCTACACCCGCGTGGAGATGGTCCGCCAGCTCGCCGAAGCAGTCAACCACGCCCACCGCAACCGGCTGTTCCACCGGGCGCTCGCGGCCCGCAGCGTCTGGGTGGAACTCGACGGCCACTATCCGCGGCTGCGGATCGCCGACTGGCAGACCGCGGCCCGGCAGGGGATCGGCAGCCTCGGACACACCCAGCACGTCGGGCAGACCACGGTGCACGCCCTCGTCGAACACATTGAGGCCGCCGCCCAGGCCTACCTCGCCCCCGAAGTCAACGCTCCCAACAGCGACCCGCGTGCCTTGGACATGTTCGGCCTGGGGGCGCTCACCTTCCTCATCCTGACAGGGCAGCCGCCGGGCAACGACCGCCGAGAGTTCAACGAACACATCCGGGAGCACGGCGAACTCTCCCCTGCCGCGGTGAGCGACGACATCCACCCGCTGATGGACACCCTGGTGCGGGAAGCGACCCGGCTCATCCCCACCGAACGCACCTCATCCCCCCGCGAGTTCCTGCGCCGTCTCGAAGAAATCGAGGAGCTGCTCACCCGGCCCGAGGTCGTCACCAGCCCGTTGGAGGCCACCAAAGGCCAGGAGATCATCGACGGCTGGAAGGTGGAGAGCGTCCTCGGCAAGGGCGCCACGTCCCGCGCCCTGCTCGTGTCCCGCAACGGCGAACAGCGGGTTTTCAAAGTGGCGGTGAACGACAGTGCCGCCGCCAAGCTCCGCCGGGAAGCGGAACAGCTCCGCAGGCTCCGCGACCGCCGTATTGTCGCGGTGATCGGCGACGACCCGGTCATGACGATCGGCGAGCACACCGTGCTGCAACTGGAACTGGCCGGGGAGGTCACGCTCGCCGACTACCTGCGCCAGGAAGGCAACCTCGGTATCGAGGAGCTGCGCCGATTCGGCATCGACCTGTTCGAGATCGCCGACTATTTGGAAGACCAGAAGGTTTTCCACCGCGACATCAAACCCGCCAACCTGGGCGTGCGGGAACGCACCAAGAAGAGCCGCGAACTGGTGCTGTTCGACTTCTCTCTCGCGGGCACCAGCACCCGGGAAACCCAGGCCGGCACCCCCGGATACCTGGACCCGTTCCTCGCAGAAGGCAACCGCAGCTACGACAGCGCCGCGGAACGCTACGCCATCGCCGTGACCTTGCACGAGATGGCGTCCGGCGACCTGCCGGTGTGGAACGAGGAGGGGGTCGAACCCCACCTGCTGCCGGACAGTGTCGAATACCCGCGGCTCAGCGAAGAGGACTTCCCCGACCAGGTGCGCGCCTCACTCACCGAGTTCTTCCGGCGTGCCCTGCACCGCAGACCCGAGCAGCGGTTCGCCACGCTCGCCGACATGCGCGAAGCGTGGGAGCAGGCGTTCCAGAACATCGAAGCCTCCCCGGTCACCACCCCGGACAGCCTGGAGCTGGCTGAGGTGGACGACGAGGCCACGCGGCGGCGCAACGCAGAGAACGCCACCGCGGACACGCCGCTGGTCGTGGCCGGGCTGAGCCCGGACGCGCTGGACGCCGCAACCCGCCTGCTGCGCTGTGAAACCGTCGGCGACCTGTTGAAGAAACCGGTTGCGGAGATCCGCCGCCTGCGCGGCGTGCCGCTGCGGGCCCGCAACGAACTGGCCCGCCAAGCCAACCGGTGGCGCAGGAAGCTGGCGCACGCCGAACCGCTGCCGAAGGTCAGCGCAAAACTGTCCGTGGACGGTGCCAGCGAGGAAGAGAAGGAGCTCGCTCTCGAGAACGCGAGCCTCGACAAGATCATTCGCCAGTTCCTGCCGAAGACCACGGAACGGAACCGCGACTGGGTGCGCACTGTCCGGGAGCTGCTTGGCCTCCCCGAGGACGCTCTCGCCGAACCGGTGTGGCGCACCCAGAAAGAGGTGGCCAGGCGGCTCGGCTTGCAGCAGGCCACCGTGTCCCGGCATTTGGCGGAGGCCCGCCAGTACTGGGTGAAGAACACTCCTTCCCAGCTGCGTACCGCGGTCCGCGACGACATCGTGGAGATCCTGGAACGCCACGGCCGGGTCCGCGAGGTGCGGCAGATCGCGGACGAGCTGCTGAGTAAACGGGGGACGAGCGCAGAAATCCCGGAGACCCGGAAAGCGTATGCGCTGGCCGCGATCCGCGTGGTGACCGAATGCGAAGAGCGAAAGCAAAAAGAGTCGCCCGTGTTTGTGCTGCGCCGCCTCTACACGCACAGCGACACCCCGAAGGTGCTGGTCGCCCAGGTCATCGAGAACGACCCGACCGTTCCCGTCGAGGCCGACCTGCTCGACTATGCGGCGGCCTTGGGTCGGGAAGCCGACCGGATTGTCCGGTTCGACGATGACGCGCCGCTGCCTTCCCCCGCCGAGGTGCGGCAGCGGCTGCGCGGGGTGCCCACCAAACCGGGCATGGCCCCGCTGTCCGACGTGGACTTGGTGACGCTGGCCGCGGCAGCCTCGGAGAACGCGCAGGCCACCGCGCGCCTGGAGTTGTATCCGCGGTCGTTGAGCCTGAAACGGGTGCTGGACATCGTCCAGGTCGCCAGCTATCTCGGCGAGCCCGGCATCACCCCGCAGCAGATCGTCGACCGGGTGCGGGCCCGTTTCCCGCACATGGACCCGCCTGGCGTGCACGTGATCCGTCGGCAGCTGCGCGAAGACTTCCCCAACCTGGAGTCCCGGACGGCCTCGGACGGCACCGAGTACTGGTATCTGCCACGCACCGCGATCACCAGGTCCATCACCTATTCGGCGATCAGTGCGGGCGGCGGATACGAGCCGCCGAGCGAGCATGAGAGTGCCCGCCGCCGCCTCGACCAGGCGGTGGCCCGCGGCGGCTACCTTGCCGTGAAGACGTGGATGTCAGAGGCCGAACGGGTGGCAGAGCTGTTGGCTTCCCGGCCGGATGTGGCGGCGTTCGACGCGTCTGCGGAGTTCGTGCGGGTCGTCACCGAGATGATCAACCAGTACGGCGGCCCGCCATGGGATGTGGTGGTCGCCGCTGACGTGCCCGGCGGCCCGCCCGAGTTCGGGAACATGGTTGCCGAGGCGTGCATGATTCTCGGCGACCGGATCCGCGCCGCGGGACAGGACCGGCCTGTGTTCGTGTACGGGGCGACCCCGCTGGCCCGCTACCCGGCAGGCCGAGACTTGCTGCGCACGCTAGCCCAGCAGGCCCGGGAGAGCGGCACCGCCCCGTACGGCCTGTGGCTGCTGTGCCCGATGGGCAACCCGTACCGTCCGGCCCGGCTCGACGACGAACCGGCGGGCGCGATCACGGATGCGGAACAGTTGCGGCTGCCCCGCGGTTTCGGCGCAGAAGAACCGGTTTTGGTGGGGTGACAGCGGACGCACCCTGGCATGGGGGAGGCCACCGGATGCAGCCGGTGGCCTTTTCCCTGTCTCCGAAACGCGGGGGGAAGCACGGTACGCGGAGTTCCACGGTGTTGGAGCGGCTGTCCGCGCACCACCCTGTAAGCAGGATGCCCACCGGTGTGCCGGCTGGGCGTGGGGAGAGGCTGGTCTAGCGCGGTGTGCTGCGTGCCGAGGCCCACGGGGAGGGGAGCTGGGCGCGGCCCTTCAAGTGGTTGTCCAACGCTATGCACGCCTCCCGGAGCTCCGGCGGGTCCGCCAGGTGATCGCGCAGGCGCTCGACCATGCGGTCGTATATCAGGTCGATCTCCGGGGCGATCACGGTGTGGCTCCTTTCGAAAGCGATCAGGTAGGGGCGGATCAGCGCGGGCGGGTCAACGTTCAGCTCCGGTTCGCGATGCGTGGGAGCAGCGGGCTCGCGGCGCGGGTGAGCGGCTGGGTGTGGCGTGGCCTGGTTTGGGGGAGCGGATTTGGTGCTTCGGCGGGAAGCACAGCAGTTTTCATCGTTCTTCTGGCGCGGAGACCCCGGGCTTCAGCCCTGGGGAGGAAGCGCCATCCTCCCATCGCAGATCGTTCTTAACTGATCTTCTAGTAAAATG